>OJLA01000784.1_pt1 | contig 24060 bp, 15 predicted proteins | sample 1596611 | NCBI WGS metagenome assembly OJLA01 (sample SAMEA4350168, study PRJEB24818) | metagenome | biome: human; feature: gut; material: faeces | place: Denmark | collected 2013-09
CCAACCGGCGCGCTGGACAGCGCCAGCGGCGCACAGGTGATGGAGCTGTTCCATCAGCTCCACGACAGCGGCTCCACCATCATCATGATCACCCACGACCGGGGTATCGCACACCATGCTGATACCATCATGACCATCAAGGACGGCGTGCTGAGCGGAGGAGAAAACGATGAATAAAACGGTAAAGCGGGGCTTGCTGATCGCCGCCGGTGTGGTTGCGGCCTGCGGCGTTGTGTGGGGCGGCCTGACGCTGGCCCGCAATGCCCAGCGGGGCAATGTGAATGTATACGCCGTGTCCGATTTCAGCATGAGCGACTACTGGGGCGATACCTCCCAGACCAGCGGCATGGTGACCACCGACGAGATGCAGAAGATCTTTCTGTCCGACACCCAGAAGGTCAGCAAGGTCTATGTGGAGGAGGGCCAGACCGTCAAGAAGGGCGACAAGCTGCTGTCCTACGACACCACACTGACCTCTCTGGACGTGGAGCGGGCCCAGATCGCCTATGAAAAGCAGGTGCTGGCGCTGGAGACTTCCAAGAAGGAGCTGGAGCGCCTGCAGCTGGCTATGGATCAGGAGGCCCTGCAGGAAAAGATGGATGAACTGCAGGCGGAGATCGACAAGAAGTACGAGGAGAGCCGAAAGGGTATCTTCGATAAGGAGACCCAGCCCATAGAAGCGGGCAAGCCGCAGCTGCTGACGAAGCTGTCCGGCGACGGCAGCAAGGAAAAGCCCCTGTACTATGACTGGAATTCCGAGGATGCGCTGACGTCGGAGAATCTGATCAAGCTGCTGCCGGAGAACAGCGGAGCTGTTGTGTATGTGGTGCTGGTAATCCATGTGGACAACACCACCCTGGGCGATATCGTCAACTGCTGCGGCCTGCGGCTGGAATGGGTGAATCCCTCCGGCGGCGGAGAGAGCGGCGAAGGCGGCCAGACCGGCGGAGAGACTGGCGGTCAGGGCGGCGAGACCGGTGACACCGGTGATACCGGTGATGTTGCCGGGCAGACCGGCGATGACGGCCAGACCACACCTGTGACGCCCGGCACCGGAGAGGACCAGCCGGAAACGCCCAAGGAGACGGTGAAGATCTTCCCGGCCAAGCTGGCGGAGGCGCCCCAGATCGTGATCGACGGCACCACCGACGAGATCCTGGCCCTGCAGAAGGAGCTGGAGGAGCTGCAGAAGCTGTTTGAGGAGTCCTATCCCAAGGAAGAACTGGTCAAGATGATCCGCGACAAGATCCGGGAGATCAGCGAAATGGACGTGACCATCAAGCTGGCGGCGGTGAATCTGGAGCAGGTCAAGAAGGAAGTGGGCAGCGATACCGTGTACAGTGAGCTGAACGGCACCATCAAGGCGGTGCGGGATTCCGGCAGCGCCGACTTTGACAAGACCCAGGCGGTGGTGGAGGTCTCCGGCGGAGGCGGCTACTACATCGAGGGCGCCCTCAGCGAGCTGGAGCTGGATACGGTCAGCATCGGCGAGACGGTACAGGTCAGCTCCTGGATGACCGGTGCCAGCGCCGAGGGTGAGATCGTGGAGATCAGCGACTATCCCACCGACAACGCCAACTCCTGGAGCGACGGCAACAGCAACGTGTCCTACTACCCCTTCAAGGTATTCGTCTCGGAGGACGCCGACCTGCGGGAGGGCGACTATGTGGAGATGTCCTATCAGAACAGTACCGGCAGTGCCGACGGCAACACCCTGTATCTGGAGAGTATGTTCATCCGCACCGAGAACGGCAAGAGCTATGTGCTGGTGCGGGGCGACCATGACAGACTGGAAAAGCGCTGGGTGCAGACGGGCCGCAACCTGTGGGGCAGCTATACCCAGATCCGCGGCGGCCTGACGGTGGACGATTTCGTGGCCTTCCCCTACGGACGCAATGTGGCCGAGGGAGCCGGTACCGTGGAGGCCACACGGGATCAGCTCTATAACGGCATGTAAGGAGGTGCGCGGATGCTGGAAAATATCAATCTCGCCTTTCAGGGCGTGTGGAGCCACAAGCTGCGCTCCTTCCTGACGATGCTGGGCATCATCATCGGCATCGCCGCCATCATCACCATCGTGTCCACCATCAAGGGCACCAACGAGCAGATCAAGCAGAACCTGATCGGCGCGGGCAACAATGTGGTGGATGTGACGCTGATGCAGGACAACAATCAGATAGATTTCTCCTATGCCAGCGTGCCCGACGGCATCTCCATGATCACGGCAGAGATGCGGGATGAGATCGACAAGCTTGATAAGGTGCGGGAATCCTCCCTGTACTACTCCCGCAGCTGGGCCGATGGCGTGTACGTGGGCAACAGTTCCTTCAATGGCGCCATCTACGGCGGCGACAGCCACTTCCTGTCGGTGACGGGGTATATGGTCAATTACGGTCGGGGCTTCATTGAAAGCGATTTTACCACCTGCCGCAAGGTGGCGCTGATCGATGCCAACACCGCCCAGAGCATGTTTCAGGGCCTGAACCCCATTGGCGGCACCATCGAGATCATGGGCGAGCCGTTCGTGGTGGTGGGCGTCATCAGCCAGAAGTCCACCTCGGAGCCGGTGATCAACTCGGTCAGCGACTACTATATGTACTCCGGAAATACCTCCGGTACCATCATCATTCCCAACACCTGCTGGCCCATCGTGTACCGGTATGACGAGCCCGCGTCCGTGGCGGTGCGTGCCACCTCCACCAACGACATGACCGAGGCGGGCAACAATGTGGCCCAGTACCTGAACGACAACGTGGTGTCCACCGACAAGTACAAGTATCAGGCCAAGGATCTGCTGCAGCAGGCCGCCGACCTGCAGAGCCTGTCGGAGACCACCAACAAGCAGCTGATCTGGATCGCCGCCATCTCTCTGGTGGTGGGCGGCATCGGCGTCATGAACATTATGCTGGTGTCCGTGACGGAGCGCACCCGCGAGATCGGCCTGAAGATCGCCATCGGCGCGCAGCAGAGCCGCATCCTGTGGCAGTTCCTGACGGAGGCGGCGGTGCTGACCAGCCTGGGCGGTATCCTGGGCGTGGCCTGCGGCATCGGACTGGCGTACATGCTCAGTTCGGTGATGGGGACGCCGGTGGCCATCAGTGTGGGCGCCTGCGCCGTGGCCGTGGCCTTCTCCATGGTGATCGGCGTGGTGTTCGGATTGATGCCCGCGGTAAAGGCCTCGAAGCTGAACCCCATCGAGGCACTGCGGAGAGAATAAAAACATATCGCCCCCACTGCTCCGTCAGGAGCGGTGGGGGTCATCGTTTTGCACAGGCGGTGCGTATACCGGGCGGGGCGTCGGGGACGCCGCCCCCTACAAATATTCTGTCGGCGGCTGATGCGTAGGGGCCGCCGTCCTCGACGGCCCGTCATGCTTCCTTCTTTTGAAACAATGGCCGATTGCATTGACGGGTGGGCGGAAATGGAGTAAAATGTCCATACGATAAAATAGCGTAGCATATCGCCCTTTTTTGCGGGGGCGCCGTGCTATAACAGACAGGAGGTGCCGGGAATGGACAGACAGGAGTTGTCCGGCGGCGTGTGGGACAGCGCCTATGAATATTTTGGCGCACACCCCTGCGATGGCGGCTGGGTGTTCCGGGTATGGGCGCCCCAGGCACGATGCGTGGCCCTGTGCGGCGATTTCAACGAGTGGCAGCGGTGGGACATGCGCCGCCTGGCGGACGGAGCATGGGAGCTGACGGTGGAAAACGCCAGACAGTTCGACGCCTATCAGTATGTGGTGACCCAGTGTGACGGCCGGGAGGTATGGAAGTCCGATCCCTACGGCTTCCATCAGGAGACCCGGCCCTCTACCAACAGCAAGCTGTACGACATCGGCGGCTATACCTGGCACGACGAGAAATGGCGGCAGCGGCGGGAGGGCACCCACCCCGCCGAGGGCTTTGTGAACATCTATGAGGTGCATCTGGGCTCCTGGCGGCGAACAGAGGACGGCCAGGTGCTGAACTACCGCGACATTGCTGACCAGCTGGCGCTGTATGTCCGGGATATGGGTTATAACTATGTGGAGCTGCTGCCGGTGACGGAGTATCCGCTGGACGACAGCTGGGGCTATCAGTGCGTGGGTTATTTCGCGCCCACCAGCCGCTACGGCACGCCCCATGACTTCATGTATCTGGTGGACAGGCTCCATCGGGCCGGGATCGGCGTGATCCTGGACTGGGTGCCCGCCCACTTCTGCAAGGACAGCCACGGGCTGATCCAGTTCGACGGCTCGTGCCTGTATGAGTACAGCGACCCCCTGAAATGGGAGCATGAGAGCTGGGGAACACGGGTCTTTGACTTCGGCAAGCCGGAGGTGTGCAGCTTCCTGCTGTCCTCCGCCGCCTACTGGCTGCGGGAGTACCACATCGATGGACTGCGGGTGGACGCGGTGGCGTCCATGCTGTATCTGGACTATGACCGGCAGCAGTGGCGGCCCAATCAGAACGGCGGCAAGGAGAATCTGGAGGCCATCGAGTTCCTGCGGCAGCTCAACCGCACCGTCTTCGCCATCGACGGCGCGGCGCTGATGGTGGCGGAGGAGTCCACCGCCTGGCCCATGGTGACCTATCCCCCGGAGGAGGGCGGTTTGGGCTTCAACCTGAAGTGGAACATGGGCTGGATGAACGACGTGTGCCACTATCTGAAGATGGATCCCTTCTTCCGCCAGCACCACCACCGGGACGTGACCTTCTCCATGGTGTACGCCTTTTCCGAGAATTTCGTGCTGCCGGTGTCCCACGACGAGGTGGTGCACATGAAGGGCTCGCTGCGGGGCAAGATGCCCGGCGACAAGTGGCAGCAGCTGGCGGGCGTCCGGGGCTTTTACGCGTACATGCTGTGCCATCCCGGCAAGGTGCTGACCTTTATGGGCACGGAGCTGGCGCAATGGCACGAGTGGGACTTCCGCAAGGCGCTGGACTGGTACCTGCTGGACGAGGAGGACGACTGCCGCCAGACCCACGAGTGCATCCGGGCGCTGAATAAGTTCTATAAGGCCCACAGGGCCCTGTGGGAGAACGACCGGGATTGGGATGGCTTCCAGTGGTTGGTGGCCGACGACAACTACAACAATGTGCTGGTATTCCGGCGGACGGACCGCAGCAGCAAGTCGCTGATCGCCGTCATCAACTTCTCCCCCGTGGCGGTGGAGGGCTATCGCTTCGGCGTGCCGCCCAAGGCCCGGTATGAAGAGGTCTTTAACACCGACGACGCCCGGTGGGGCGGCAGCGGCGTCACCAACCCGGAGCCCATTGAGACGGAATTCATTCCCGCTCATCAGCAGGCCCAGTCCATCGCGGTGCGCGTGCCGCCGCTGGGCGCGGTGCTTCTGCAGGGAAAAGGCAAGCTGACCAAACAAGTGAACGGCCGCTGAGGCGCGCCGTTTCCGAGAATCAGGAGGTGCAGTCACATGAAGAAAGAATGTATCGCCATGCTGCTGGCCGGTGGGCAGGGAAGCCGCCTGCATGTGCTGACCGGCGACATGGCCAAGCCCGCCGTCCCCTTCGGCGGCAAGTTCCGCATCATTGATTTTCCCCTGTCCAACTGTGCCAACTCCGGCATCGACACGGTGGGCGTGCTGACCCAGTACCGGCCGCTGGAGCTGAACAACTACATCGGCAACGGCCAGCCCTGGGAGCTGGACCGTGCCAACGGCGGCGTACACATCCTGCCGCCGTACCAGAGCGCCACCGGTGCCGACTGGTACAAGGGCACCGCCAACGCCATCTATCAGAACATCGGGTTCGTGGATCTGTACGACCCGGACTATGTGGCGGTGCTGTCCGGCGACCACATCTATAAGATGGACTACTCCGACATGCTGCGCCGCCACAAGGCGGCGAACGCAGCCTGCACCATCTCCGTGATGGAGGTGCCCTGGTCTGAGGCCAGCCGCTTCGGCATCATGAATGTGGACGGAGAGGACAACATCACCGAATTCGCCGAAAAACCCAAGGAGCCCAAGAGCAATCTGGCGTCCATGGGCATCTATATCTTCACCTGGGCCAAGCTGCGCTCCTACCTCATCGCCGACGAGGCCAAGGTGGACTCCAGCAACGACTTCGGCAAGGACATCATCCCCGCCATGCTGAATGCCGGGGAGCGGATGGTGGCCTATCGGTTCGAGGGGTACTGGAAGGACGTGGGCACCCTAGATAGCCTGTGGGACGCCAACATGGACATGCTGACCCCCGGCTCGGGCCTGAATCTGCTGGACGAGCGGTGGCCCATCCACGGCCGCACCGCTGTGTGTCCTCCCGCCTATGTGGGTGAGCATGCCGACATCGGCAACAGCGCCGTCGCCAGGGGCTGCGAGATCCTGGGTGAGGTGAAGAACAGCGTGCTGTCCACCGGCTGCCATGTGGGGCAGCGGGCGGAGGTGTCCTATTCCGTGGTGATGCCCGGCGCGGTCATCGAGGACGGGGCACGGGTGGCCTACGCCATCGTGGGCGAGGGCTGCCGCATCGGCCGCAGGGCCCAGGTGGGTGCGCCGCCGGAGGAGGCGGCCGACCCCGACAGCTGGGGTATCGCGGTGCTGGGACCCCGCACCAACGTGGCGGAGCGGGAGACCGTGCCGCCCAAGACCATGCTTGACCGCACTCATGGAAAGGAGGCCGCGCAATGAAGGGAATGCACGGGATCATCTTCTCCTATGGAGAGAAGCCGGGACTGGGCCAGCTGACCGCCAAGCGCATCCACGGCTCGCTGCCCTTCGGCGGCGATTACCGGGTGGTGGACTTCATGCTGTCCAATATGGTCAACGCCGGGATCACCGACGTGGGCGTCATCATGCACGGCAAGTGCCAGAGCATGCTGGATCACCTGGGCACCGGCAAGAGCTGGGATCTGAGCCGCAAGACCGGCGGATTGAAGCTGCTGCCCGCCTTCGCTTACAGCGAGAGCCGGAGCACCGTGGGCCCCTTCCGGGGCAAGATGGAGGCCCTGGGCTGCGTCATCGAATACCTGCGCCATATCCGCCAGGACTATGTGGTGCTGTCCGACAGCGATCTGGTGGCCAATCTGCCCCTGCGCAGCGTGCTGGATGCCCATATCGCCTCCGGCGCGGACATGACCTGCGTGTGCACCAGCCATCCCGGCGAGAGCGGCGACACTTACTTCACACTGGACGACACGGGCCGCATCGTGGACACCGCCTATGACGTCCGCACGCCGGAGGGCTATCAGAGCCTGAATATCTTTCTGCTGAGCCGTGAGCTGCTGCTGAAGCTGGTGGAGGAGTGCATGGCCCATGACCGGTACAGCTTCCGCCGGAACGTTCTGCAGGAAAAGGGCGAGACGCTGCGGTTCAACGGCTATGTGTGGGATGGCTTTGCCGCCCGCATCAACTCGGTGCAGGCGTACTATCAGCGCAGCATGGAGCTGCTGCGGCCGGAGATCCGCTCGGAGCTGTTCTGCGCCCAGCGGCCGGTGTACGCCAAGGAGAACGACGCCGCCTCCACCTATATCGACCCGGACGGCGAGTGCGTCAACTCCCTGATCTCCGACGGCTGCGACATCCAGGGCAGCGTCCGAAACTGCGTGCTGTTCCGGGGTGTCCGGGTGGAAAAGGGCGCCCATGCGGAGAACTGCATCCTGTTCAAGGACACGGTGGTGAAGGCCGGGGCCTCCATCCGCTGCGTCATCGCCGACAAGAACGTGGAATTCGGCGGCGGTGTGGCCATGGCCGGCCACGCCCAGTATCCCCTGGTGGTGGAGAAGAACACGAAACTGTGACTGGCGCAAAATCTGACGGTGAAGTAAGCCTCGCAGAGTTCGCCGCCCGCAGGCGGCGAAACAATCTAATTATTTTTCCGGCGGCGTGTACGTCGGAAAAATACTTCTCGGCCGCCAGTGTGTCCGAAGGACGCGCGCAGTCGGCCGCAAGCCATATTGGCAGAAAAATCGCAAGATTTTTCGCCAGCCATAAAGAGGAGGACAACTTATGAAAATACTGTTTGCCGCCAGTGAGGCGTTTCCCTTCTGCAAGACGGGCGGTCTTGCGGACGTGGCCGGCAGTCTGCCGGTATCCCTGGCCGAGAACGGCGATCAGGTGGCGGTGATCCTGCCGCTGTATGATAAGATCCCCCAGCAGTGGCGTGAGCGGATGGTCTATCGCAGCTATATCTATGTGGACGTGGCGTGGCGGCACCAGTACTGCGGATTGTTCGTCATGGAGTACCGGGGCGTAACATGGTATTTCGTGGACAACGAGCACTATTTCCGCCGGGGCCGCCTGTACGGCGAGTATGACGACGGCGAGCGCTTTGCCTTTTTCAGCAAGGCGGTGGTGGACCTGATGCCCAGTCTGGACTGGATGCCGGATGTGATCCACTGCAACGACTGGCAGACGGCGCTGGTGCCCATCTATCTCAAGGATGTGGCCACCCGCTGGGACGCGGTGCGGGGTATCAAAACCGTGTTCACCATCCATAATATCGAATATCAGGGCCGCTATGGCGCCGACACCGTGGCCGACCTGTTCGGCCTGCACGAGGGCTGGTGGAATGACGGCACCCTGCAGATGGACGGCGACGTGAACCTGATGAAGGCCGCCATGCTGGTGTCCGACGCGGTGACCACCGTCAGCCCCACCTATGCCCAGCAGCTCCACGACGACTATTACGCCCACGGCATGGCCTCTGTGGTCAACGCCATCGGCTATAAGATGCACGGCGTGCTGAACGGCATCGACATGAGCTCCTATGACCCGGTTCACGACATGGCCATCCCGGCGCACTACGGCCCCGACGACATGACCGGAAAGGCCGCGTGCAAGGCGGACCTTCAGGTGTCGCTGGGCCTGCGGGAGGAGCCGGACACGCCGCTGGTGGCGGTGATCAGCCGCCTGGTAGGCCACAAGGGCATGGAGCTGATCCGGGACGGCTTTGACGGCATCATGGCCACCGGCTGCCAGTTTGTGGTGCTGGGCCAGGGCGAGGGGTACTATGAGGACTTCTTCCGGGCGCAGGCGGGCCGCTATGTGGGCCGCGCGGCGGCGCTGATCACCTATTCCGAGGGCCTGAGCCGCCGCATCTATGCCGGTGCCGATCTGTTCCTGATGCCCTCCAGGAGCGAGCCCTGCGGCCTTTCCCAGATGATCGCCATGCGCTACGGCGCGGTGCCCATCGTCCGCCGCACCGGCGGACTGGCCGACAGCGTACACTCCTGCCAGGTGGGCCAGGAGGACGGCACGGGGTATCTGTTTGAAGCATACGACGCCGGGGCCATGCTGTCCGTCATGGGACAGGCCACCGGGCTTTACCGAGGCGACAGGGCGGGCTTTGCCGCCGTGCAGCGGCGGGGCATGACCGCCGATTTCAGCTGGACGCGCAGCGCCCGCATCTATCACGATATCTATTCCAAGCTGTAAGGAGACAATCGCATATGACCTATACCAAGCATGACATGAAGGAGGCTATCATCCGCAAGCTGCGGCTGAACTATGGCTGCACCGAGCAGCAGGCCAGCGACGGCGAGATGCTGAAGGCCTGCGCCATGGTGCTGCGCGACATCATGGTGGAGCACGGGGTGGAGACCCAGCAGAAGGCCGCCCGTGAGGGCGCCCGCCGGGTGCACTATCTGTCCCTGGAGTTCCTGATGGGCCGCAGCCTGATGAAGAACGCCTATAACCTGAACGTGCTGCCCCAGCTGCAGGAGGCCATTGAGGAGCTGGGCTTCAAGGCGGCGGACATCTTCGACATGGAGCCGGACGCGGGTCTGGGCAACGGCGGCCTGGGCCGCCTGGCTGCCTGCTATCTGGACAGTATGACCACCCTGGAGATCCCCGCCACCGGCTACTCCATCTGCTATGAGCTGGGCCTTTTCAAGCAGAAGATCGTGGAGGGCCAGCAGGTGGAGCTGCCCGACGACTGGAAGCCCCTGGGCGACGCGTGGCTGCTGCCCAAGCCCCAGGAGACGGAGGAGGTCCACTTCGGCGGCACCGTCCGCACCCGCTGGGACAACGGCCACCTGATGGTGGTGCATGAGGACTATACCCGCGTGCTGGCGGTGCCCTGCGACATGGAGATCGCGGGCTATGACACCGACCACGTGAACACCCTGCGGCTGTGGGACGCCAAGTCCCCCAAGCCCATCGACATGAAGCTGTTCTCCCAGGGCCAGTATCTCCGCTCCGGCGAGGAGCGGGCCATGGCCGACGTGATCTCCAAGGTGCTGTATCCCGAGGACAATCACTATGAGGGCAAGTCCCTGCGGCTGAAGCAGCAGTACTTCTTCGTGTCCGCCACGGTGCAGTCCATCACCCGCCAGCATATCCAGCAGTACGGCACGCTGAAGAACTTCCACGAGAAGAATGTCATCCAGATCAACGACACCCATCCCGCGCTGGTGATCCCGGAGCTGATGCGGATCCTCATCGACGACGCGGGCCTGGGCTGGGACGAGGCGTGGGACATCACCACCCACTCCGTGGCCTACACCAATCATACGGTGCTGGCCGAGGCGCTGGAGGTCTGGCCTCAGCAGCTCTTTGAGACGCTGCTGCCCCGGGTGTGGCAGATCCTCACCGAGATCGCCCGCCGCTATCAGGAGAAGATCACCGAGTTCTATCGCGGCGACATGGACAAGGTGGCACGCATGGCCGTCATCTGGGACGGCGCGGTGCGGATGGCCAACCTGTGCATCGCCGGCGGTATGGCCGTCAACGGCGTCAGCGCCCTGCACTCGGATATCCTCCGGAAGGACGTGTTCCGCGACCAGTGCGTCATGGAGCCGGACAAGTTCAAGAACGTCACCAACGGCGTGGATCACCGCCGCTGGCTCAGCCAGATCAATCCCGGTCTGGACGCCCTGCTGAAGGACACCGTGGGCGAGGGCTATCTGACCCACGCCGGTGAGATGAAGGGCCTGGAGCGCTGGGCCGACGACAAGGAGGTGCTGCTGCGGCTGGGCCAGATCAAGAAGGCCAACAAGGACACCTTCGCCAAGTGGGCCTATCGCCAGCAGGGCGTGGTGCTGAACACCGACGGCATCTTCGACGTGCAGGTGAAGCGCCTGCATGAGTACAAGCGGCAGTTGATGAACGCCCTGCACATCATCTATCTCTATCAGCAGCTGCGGGACGATCCCGACATGGCCTTCACGCCCCACACCTTCCTGTTCGGCGCAAAGGCCGCGCCCGGCTATGCCGTGGCCAAGCGGATCATCCATCTCATCAACTCCCTGGCCAACGAGATCAACAACGACCCCGTGTGCAAGGATAAGCTGCAGGTGGTGTTCCTGGAGAACTACCGCGTCTCCATGGCAGAGATGCTGATGCCCGCCAGCGAGGTGAGCCAGCAGATCTCCACCGCAGGCAAGGAGGCCAGCGGCACCGGCAACATGAAGTTCATGATGAACGGTGCCCTGACCGTGGGTACGCTGGACGGCGCCAACGTGGAGATGCACCAGGTGCTGGGCGACGAGAACATGTTCCTGTTCGGCCTGCACTCTGATGAGGTGGCCCATTTGCAGCACAGCTACGATCCCCATCTGCTGTATGACCGGGATCCCATGCTGCGCCGGGTGGTGGATCAGCTGAAAAGCGGATTCTCCGACGGCGTCAGCTACGAGGATCTGTGGCAGCGGCTGGTGCTCGGCGCGGACTGCCCGCCGGATCAGTATATGCTGCTGGCGGATCTGCCCACCTATGCCGAGGCGGAGCAGCGGATGGTGCACGCCTATGCCGACCGGGAGAACTGGAACCGCATGAGCCTGATCAACATCGCCCGCAGCGGCATCTTCGCCGCCGACCGCTCCATCGCCGACTATGCCGACACCATCTGGCATGTGCCGTATAAGAAGTAAATCATAAAAGCAAAGCCTGCGAGCGTGCTCGCAGGCTTTGCTTTTATGGAAAACTATTGGATGAAAAGGGAGCTCAGCCCCATCACACCGACCAGCAGGAAGGTGATGCCGCCGACGCGGAGACTGATCCTGTACCACTTGGAGGGCTCACCGGGCGTGTTAGATTTCCAGCCCTCGGTCAGGTCATAGATCTCCTCGGGAAAGCGCAGCATCAGAAAACCGATGACCAGAAATAACAGGCTTAACAGTATCAACATTGCGCACCTCCTTTATCAATAGTTGGGGTCTTGCAGCTCCTTTTTGATCTGGACGAAGGCGGCGTCCTCGCCCTGCTCCTTCAGCATCAGGAGCCACCGGTCCAGCAGGGCCGCCGTGTCGGCGTGCATATAGCGCCCGGCGTCGGTGTGCTTCAGATCCTTGCTGCGCTGGTAGTACGTCCAGGGGGAGGCGCCGGTATATTTCTCCTTCTGATAGACCCGGCAGGCGGCGATGCGGTCGCAGAACATCTCGGCCACATACCTCTTGGGCATCTTGCACCCGCCGATGTACACGCTGCCGTCCTCACGGAGGCAGTAGTCGATCCAGTACTCAAAATGGTGGCGGTTGCGGCCCTTGTGGTGGAGCCACGACAGGCTGACGCCGTTGGCGATGCGCTCGGCGTCGTTGGGGCTGCGGTTGCCCTGGTAGTATTTCACGCTGCGCCAGAACTCGGTGGGGCTGTATTTGCTCAGGTCGTGGGTCAAACCCTGCCAGACCAGCCCCAGCTTCAGGCAGTAGTGCCGCACCAGACGGCGGTGGGTATTGACGGTGTGCAGATGGTCGAAAAGGTGCATGGCGCGGCCTCCTTTGAAAGGGTGTGGCAACAGTATAGCACACTTTTCCGCGCCTGCATAGAAAAAGAGCGGCGAAATCTTCTTCGCCGCTCTTTTTATCAGAAAAGATCTTGGTAAACTCCGGGGAATTTACAGGTTCTTCTCGTAGGACTCGATCATCTTCTTGACCATCTGGCCGCCGACGGAGCCGGCCTCGCGGCTGGTCAGGTCGCCGTTGTAACCGTTCTTCAGGTTGACGCCCACCTCTTGCGGTGTGTATTCACCTCAAAGATTTTAAGGGAATTTGTTCAATAAGTTCTAAAAAATCGACAATTTTATACAATTTGAGAACGAATAACGAAATAACGATCTGGAACACTCATTTACATAGAAAACCGTCTGCAAAGCAGGCGGTTTTCTTATTTGGAGACCAACAGGAAAGGAGGACAAACCCATGGCCGTATTCAGGGTGGAGAAAACGCGGAACTACACCGTCATGTCAAATCACCATCTGCGGGACAAGTCCCTGTCGCTGAAGGCAAAGGGGCTGCTGTCCCTGATGCTGTCGCTGCCGGAGGATTGGGACTACACCACAAAAGGATTGGCCTACATCTGCAAGGACGGTGTGGACAGCATCTGTGCCACGGTGCGGGAACTGGAAGGCGCGGGGTACATCGTGCGGGCGCGGGAGCGCCACGCGGACGGTACGCTGGGCGGCATCGAATATACCATTCTGGAACAGCCCAGGGAGCCGGAACCACCTAAACGGGAAAATCCCGTTCAGGCGGAAAGTGCCAGTGACGCACCTAAACGGGCTTTTCCAGAACAGGTAAAACCTGTCTTGGGAAAACCTGAACAGGAAAATCCCGTGCAATTAAATATAGAAGAACAAAGTAAAGAAGAATTAAATACGGATGTTATGAACTCCTTCCCTTCATTCCCTCATGAGAGTAAGCCTACTCAGGAAAACGGAATGGAACGACGGGAGACATATCGAGCGCAGGTCATGACCAATGTGGACTACAACTATCTTGTGAGCTACACCGAGGTTGACCGTGGGCGGCTGGACGAATTGGTGGGACTGATGCTGGATACCGTGTGTTCCACAAAGGCCACCATCCGCGTGGCGGGAGAAGAACTGCCAGCGGAGGTAGTCCGTTCAAGGTTACTGAAGCTGACCGGCGCACATCTGCTGTATGTGCTGGATCGGATCAGCGAGAATACCACCGAGGTGCGCCATGTGAAGCAATATCTGCTGACCGCGCTGTATAACGCGCCGCTGACCATGGATAACCACTATGCCCTGATGGTGGGCCATGATCTCAGCGGCGGGAGCGGGTAGAACGGAATACTGTCAGAGCAAGAGCCGGAAGGCTCTTTTTTGTTGCACGAAATGGAGGTGTGCTTTTGAAAACCATCGCACTGGCAAATCAGAAGGGCGGCGTGGGAAAAACCACCACAGCCGCCAGTTTGGGTGTTGGTCTTGCCCAGCAGGGGAAGAGAGTCCTGCTGGTGGACGCCGACGCTCAGGGCAATCTCACCCAAATGCTGGGCTGGCGGCAGCCGGACGAGCTTTCCCCTACGCTGGCCGACCTGATGACCAAGACCGTCAACGAGGAGCCCATCGCACCCGGCGAGGGCATCCTGCACCATGCGTCCGGCGTCGATCTTGTCCCCGCCAACATTGAGCTGTCGGGGCTGGAGGTGACGTTGGTGAACATCATGAGCCGTGAAACGGTGCTGCGGCAGTTCTTGTCCATGGTGGCATCGGCCTATGACTACGCCATCATCGACTGTATGCCTTCGCTGGGGATGCTGACCATCAACGCGCTGACCGCGGCGGACAGCGTTATCATTCCGGTGCAGGGGCAGTATCTGGCCGCCAAGGGGCTTGAACAGCTTATGCGAACCATCGCCCGCGTCAAGCGGCAGATCAATCCCCACCTGACGGTGGACGGTATCCTGCTGACCATGATGGACAGCCGTACCACGCTGGCCAAAGAAGTCAGTGAGCAGCTACGCAGGAACTACGGCAGCCGTGTGTTCAGCAGCGAGATACCCCGCTCCATTCGCGTGGCGGAGATCAGCGCCACGGGAACCAGCATTTACGAGCATGATCCGGACGGAAAAGCGGCGCAGGCGTATGCCGCGCTGACGAAGGAGGTGTTGCAGCTTGGCCCGCAAATTAAACGGCATCGAACTGGTCAAGTACGATGACCTGTTCAAGACAGACGCGGAACGGGAAGCCGACCAGCAGGAGCGGGTGCAGATCGTTCCCGCGGAGCAGGTGTTCCCCTATGCGCGGCAGCCCTACTCCGTAGACCGGCCCAGCGCTGATCTGGTGCGGCTGATGGACAGCATCGAGCGCACCGGCATTGCCGAGCCGCTGATCGTCCGGCCCCGCAGCGAGGGCGGGTATGAGATCATCTCCGGCCACCGGCGCGACTACTGCGCCAATGTGGTGGGGCTGGACACCCGCCCGGTCATCGTGCGGAATTACAGCGATGAGGACGCGGACATTCTGGTGGTGGATTACAACATAAACCGTGAAAACCTGCTGCCCAGCGAGAAAGCCAAGGCGTACAAGCTGAAGCTGGACGCTATGAAACGGCAGGCAGGGCGGCCTTCAAAAAATTCTGCCCAAGTTGGGCAGAATTTTCAAGGGAGGTTTTCTGTGGGGGTTTTGGCGGAGCAAGTGAACGAAAGCCGGATGCAAATCCAGCGATATATCCGCCTGACAAACCTCATTCCGCCGCTGATGGAGGCGGTGGACACGGGAAAACTGAAATTCGTTCCGGCAGCCGACTACATCTCCCACCTGACCGAAAAAGAACAGACCTACCTCCAGTTCCTCATGGAGCGGGATGAGGTATCGCCGTCCGTGAATCAGGCTCAGCGACTCAAGCAGATCAGCGCGGAGGGCAAGCTGGAGAACAATATCATCGACCTCATCATGCGGGAGGAAAAACCGCTGGAGCGCAAGGTAACGCTGCGGAATGACCGCCTGCAAAAATACTTTCCGCCCAGCTATACCCCCAAGCAGATGGAGGAGGTCATCGTTAAGCTGCTGGAGGGCTGGCACCGGAGAAGGCAGCAGGAGCAGGGACGATGAGGAGGCCCATGATGAGAAGAACTGAATTGCCCGATTTCTGCCTTTTCACCATACCCTCTACGGGACAGCTTATCATTCTCAAAAAGGGTGTGCGTGGTTACTACGCCTCTGGGTGGGATACCGGAAATCGGGAGGAAAATCAAAAGATTGCCCAAGCGCATAATCGGCGGCGCGGTATTTCTGACATACAGGAGGCCGCCATGAGCGCAGGTTCCATGTTCGGCTGGAACCTGCCGGGAGCAGACCCGCAGTGGTATTTGGACAACGCCAGATATGTGAACGCGATCATGGCAAAGGGCCATATCAAAGACCCGGTTATGAGCATCTACTATCCGGTGGATGATTTCCTGCTGCGGTATGAGGTCTTGGGGAAAGCAAAAATGTATCTGCCGGTATCGGCACTTCCCCAAGAGTTGATGAGCGCGAAGTCACAGTTTGTCATGCAGCCGGATTTGGTCTGCGGTGTACCCGCCATGCCGGTGAAGGCACAGCAGGCACAGAACGGCAGCTACACCGTGGAGCTGGAACGCGGCAGCTATGTCATTGGTGAGATCATCAACGCAGACTATAAGATCACGGCGCGGGTGCGTGTGGGAGACTCTGAGTTTGTTTTGGGTGAACACCCGAAAGCACCTGCCCCGTTTGCTACCTGGCAGCGCAACTGCAAGAACGACGGGGACGGCCCGCCCAATTACTTTTGGGGCCATTACGGCGTAGGCCGTGCGTCCATGATCGAGGATTTTTGTGAGCGGGCAAGCGGTGAGTATCAGGAACAAAAAGAGTGCCAGCAGAACAAGGAACATGAAGCAAAGCAGAGACTATCGAAGGGTAAGGAAAGGTGAAGCCATATGGCAGACAGAGAGAATGTGCAGATGGCCGGTGACTATGAGATCATGCAATCCTTTCGCATGGGTGGCGCGACAATGCTGATCGGCTATAATCCGGGGGATGCCACCTACATGACTTGCTATCAGAATTACGACTTTTGGGGCAATGAGCATTTTTCAGAGGCCATCGGCAGCGAAAACTATGTTGAGATCATGGACGTGTTCTTACAGCGCTTACAGGAGCAGACCGAGAAGGTAAAGGTGTTTCAGGCAGGACGCGCAATACCTGTGAGCGTTTTAGAACGGGAGCATTGCCTGCCATACACAGAAGAATCCTTGAAGGGAAAACTGATAATCATCCGTCCCACCAGCCTTGCACCGGAGTACCGCACTGCGGACTGCCAGCTTGGGTATGCGCTGGGCGGCTTTGGCTGTGCTCCCGGCGCTCGTGGACGTGCGGTTTATTTCAAGGAACTGTATTCCGGTGAGGAATGCCGGTGGGATATTACCGATGTTCTTGGCGTTGCTGACCGTGAAAAGCTGCCTGATTGGGCAAAAGAAAAACTGGCGGAGTATGAAAAGAGCCGTACTGCGCCGAAAAAAGAGCGAGGTGAGGAACGATGAGTGACCGTGAGCCGGTGAACATCATGGGGGTTATCGCCTTTCCGGAGCCAGATAAGAGCAAACGCCGAATTCGCTTTATTGATTCGGAGTATAATACGCTGTTCTATATTCCGGACGGCGCCAGTATCGTTATGACGCGGATGGATGGCAGCAGCGTGATACGGCCCTGTACTTATATCGACGACTACCACACGTTGGTCGGCAGCAATGTCTATCATATTTGCGAGTTTGCGGAGGCAGCGCAGCGGACAGGCACGGTATATGAGCCGCTTGATCCAAAGCAGTTGCCTGCGGAGACTGGCTATTATGAAATATACCAGATCGACAACGTGGGTAAGGTGGACTATGCCTTTATGCGATATGAGCGCGCCAAAGGCAAGCTGCGTGCCGCCCATTACCGCAAAACCTTTGCCGGAGTGCTGGCCCCCAACATGACGCTGGAGGAGTTATATCGGAAGCACAATGCAGACACACGGCCTTTCTGCCGACAAATGCGCTCGCTATCTGAGAGTGATGTGCTCATAGTCAAGCGCGGCAGCAAGAAAAAGGCTTACTATGTGGATGCTGTGGGCTTTCAGGAGGTGCCGAACTTTTTGAAGGGACTGCAAAAGCCGAAAGAGCGAGGTGAAGCACGCTGACAACACATAAGTTGGCCGACACTGAGAACATGGCATCCCAATGTAAAGCAAACGAGCTTGTACGTATGATTCGTTTTATTGATCCGGAATACAATACGCTGTTCTCCATTCCGGACGGGAGCAGCATTGTTATGATCTGGATGAACGGTAATAAGAAGTTGCGTCAATGCAGCTACGTTGACGATCTCCATGCGAAGATCGACGGCGCAGTAACCTATCTCCATAGATTTGCATGGTTTTCGCAAAAGGCTGGTGTGATATACGAGCCAGCAGACCGGACGCTGCTCCCTGCTGAGAGCGGCCACTATGAGATTTATCAAATTGAACAGCTAGACAAGGTGGAATGCACCTTCACAGAGAGTGGACGCCCACAGGTTACACTTCGCGGCGTTAATTACCGCAAGGCTTTTGCGGCAATGCTGGCTCCCTGTGTCACGATTGACGACCTGTATCAGCAGCATAGCGTCGACAGACGGTTTGATATCCAAAAGTTAAAGATGGTGTCGGCCAGTGATGTGTTTGTGTTAAAACGCAGGAGCGGAGAAAAAGCCTACTATGTAGACGCAGCAGGCATTCATGAGATACCGAATTTTCTACAAAAATATAAATACGTCCAACCGCATGGATAATAAGTCCAAAACGAGGTGTGTTTTGGACTTATTATCCGTATCGGATCATTTCAGAGAAGGGAGGCAATGCCTTGGCAAGTAAATTTCAATTCATCACGGAGCTGTACCGCGCAACGCTGGCGGAGCTGACCGGCGACTATGAGAGCTGGACGGGCTTTCTGCGGGCGGCCTGCTATAACTATAAATGCCCGTTCGACGAGCAAGTCTTGATTTACGCCCAGCGTCCCAACGCCACGGCGGTGCTGGAGCTGGAGAAGTGGAACCGGCAGTTTGGCCGGTGGGTCAATGCCGGGGCTACCGGCATTGCTGTCATTGACGAAGCCCACGGTAAGGGGCGGCTGAAGCACTACTTTGACATCACGGACACCCACGCCACCCGCATCTCGCGGCCTGTTCCCATCTGGTCGATGGAACCGGCCTACACGGAGCCGGTCATCGAAACGCTGGAGGCCACCTTCGGCACACTGGCCGAAAAGGACAATTTGCCGGATGCTATACTGTCCGCCAGCCGCAACGCCGTGGCGGATAATGTGCAGGACTATCTGCGGGATCTGCTGGATTGTCGCGGCGGCAGTATGCTGGAGGAACTGGACGCGCTGAATGTGGAGGTCACCTACCGGCGGGCGCTGGAGAGCAGCGTCGCCTATATGCTGATGACCCGCCTTTCCCTGCCCGCCATGGCCTACCTGTTGCCGGAGGACTTTGAGGGCATCTATTCCTTTGATACCCCCAGTACCATCAACGCACTGGGCATCGCTACCAGCGATATTGCGGAGATGGGCCTGCGGGAGATCAGCCGCACGGTGATGCAGGCACGGCGGGAGCAATTTTTTGCAAAGGATGCACAAATCGGCTATGATGCTGTCAAAGAGCAAAACAGGGCCGAAAAAGAAAGGGGCGCGGAACATGGAAGTGACCTACAGAGTGCAGGAGGGCTATCGTCTGCCGAATCTGCTGATGCCCCAAGAGGCGAAGACGCACCTGGGCAAGTACGCGGAGCTGCGGAGACAGTATCTGATGCAGCACCGGAGAGTGCTGTATACCAACCTCAAGACCAGCGGCCAACTGGCAGCGCATCTGGCGGAGATCGAGGAGACAGCGCAGAGGATGGTGACACAGACCGTGGCGCAGATGGCGAAGGCCGAGGGCATGACGGAGGAGCTGAAGGCCGTCGATCCCCAGCGCTGGACAGGGCTGATGAACAACCTGAAGCACAGCGCGGAGGAAGCGGTGCTGAGCGACCTGATCTACAACTAAATAGTACAGACGAAAACGCCGGAAGCGCAGACCTTCCGGCGTTTTTAGATGAATACCTCATAGAAGCGATCCTGCTGGACGATGGTGGCCGTAAGCACACGCGGCAGGAGATATTTGCGTATTTCCAAGCCAATAGAGATATAACGAGCCGCACAGAATTCCTGAAAACCAGCTACAACGATATATGGGTGGAAGTCCTGGCCGGTGCGGATAAGATCAGGGTGGGCTACCACGCCCAGCAGGACGGGCTCCTGATGTGGGAAGGCAGTTACCTCTCCCGTACATCGGAGTCCGTTTTTTCATGGGGCGTGGTCACGGAAATGACCGAGGGCCTTATCGAGCGGGGCGAGTACAAGATCAAGCTGGGCTTGCAGAACGCGCCGGTGATGGAGGAACAGTTATCCTTCTTCGACATGGGCAGCGGCGCTGCGGTCTACGAGGTGCCGGAGCCACAGCGGACGGGGGAGCTGTTCCCTACCCGCACAGTGCCGCAGGCGGTCATCGACCAGGCGCTGTATACGGCGGGCAACAGCCGCGGCAGCGCGGAACGGATCGCGGTGTTCTATATGCGCCAGCGTCCGGAGGCGGAATGTACCGCATTTCTGCGCCGCGAGTTCGGCACGGAGAATGGGCGCGGCATCGAATATGACGGTCAGAAATATGCCGTGTGGTTCATGGAGGATGGTATCCACATGGCACAGGGCGACAGCATCCGCACCGGCCACAGCCGCACCACGGTGACGTGGGAGCAGGCGTCGGCACGGATACTGGAGCTGCTGGAAGCGGGAACATACCTTTCGACGTCAGAGTTGGAGCAGGCACAGGACAAGGTGCTGCTTGAGATGGGCGACGCTCTGCTGATGACCGCCCGCGATCTGACCGAGGAGGGCCGCGCGCAGGGGCTGTTCACACAGACACTTGCCATCCACGACCAGCGCAAGGGATATCCGGAGCTGGACGAGGATATGGTGGCCTTTGCCAAGAACGAAGGCGGACTTACAGCACTGGCCGAGGAATACCACGCCTTTCTGAGCGCCTATGAACAGGATCACAGCATCATGCGCTTTCGGCTGTCGGGGTATTGCACCCACCGGATCGGGACAGTGCTGGATGGGCTGAATTATCCGGAGCGCAGCTTTACCGCGCAGCCGGATTTCCTGCGCCGGTGCAAAATGTTCATCACGCAGGACGAGATCGACCGTTTCTTTCTGGCAGATGCCGTGGACAGCCGCTTGGATGTGTACGCCTTCTTCTGCTATCCCCGCACGAAGGAGGAACAGCAGAAATTTATCAAAAACCGCTTTGGCGAGTACAGCGGCGGCGGGCGCGATGGATATGACTATACGAGGACTTCTAAGGGCTTGACCTATCAGCGGGAGTACAGTGGCAAACAGTACGATGAGGTCAAGCTGACCATCCCCCATGTGGTCAAGGAGTATGAAAGGCTCATCGCGCAGAAACGCTTCCCTGGCGAGGACGCCATTGCCGAGATCCCGCAGTATGAACGGCGGTGGTTGGCACGGTCGGTGTATTTTGGCTTTTCGGATGCATCGGACGATGTGCCGAAACCGTACCCCAAGGGCGCGGACTATTATGACGCTGTTCCCACCATTGAGGAGCAGTTGGCAGATAAAGCGAAAGCGGCAGAAATGCTGGAAGCCCTGACTGCCTATCTGGATGGCATAGACGAGGGCGACCGGCATTATGATTCCTGCCAGCGGGCAAAGGAGCAGCTTTCGGAATACGTCAACGGCACGTTCAGCCTGTTCATCCACCGGCACGATTTGCCGGAGCCGGAACAGGAAGCGGTGCCCACGGAGGAATCTGCACCTGTGGCAGAACCGGAGCAGGAGCAGGAAGCCCCATCGTCGGAGGAACCGACGCAGGCGGCTATGCCGCCTGCGTTTACCTTGCCGAGAAAAAAAGAACGGCTGGAAGCCGCCGCCCCGCTGTCTGATGGGGGCGTCAACTATCACATCACCGACGATGCTCTGGGCGCAGCGCCGCCCAGCCAGCGTTATGCCAACAACGTGGCGGCTATCCGGCTCTTGAAGCAGTTGGAGGCGGAGCGCCGTGCCGCCACGCCGGAGGAGCAGGAGACTTTAGCCAAATATGTGGGCTGGGGTGGTCTTGCCGACTGCTTTGACCCCAAGCACAGCCGATACGAGGAACTGAAAGGGCTGCTATCCGAGGAGGAATATGCTGCGGCGCGGGAATCCACGCTGACCGCCTTCTACACGCCGCCTGTGGTGATCCGCAGTATCTATGCCGCGCTGGGACAGATGGGTTTCCGGCAAGGCAACGTGCTGGAGCCTGCCTGCGGCATCGGCCACTTCCTCGGTATGCTGCCGGAGAGCATGGCGGAGAGCAAGCTCTACGGCGTGGAGCTGGACGACATTTCCGGCCGCATTGCCCGCCAGCTTTACCCCCGCAGCAGTATTTCTGTGCGGGGCTATGAGAAGATGGATTTCCCCGATAACTTCTTCGATGTGGCCGTGGGCAATGTGCCTTTCGGCCAGTTCAAGGTGCAGGATCGACGCTATGACCGGCTGAACCTGTCCATCCATGAGTATTTCTTTGCCAAAACGCTGGATAAGGTGAGGCCGGGCGGTGTGGTGGCATTCGTCACCTCCAGCTACACCATGGACAAGCGCACCGGCAACGTGCGGAAGTACATTGCCCAACGTGCGGAACTGCTGGGCGCGATCCGTCTGCCCAGCGACACCTTCAAGGCGGCAGCGGGTACGGAGGTGGTGTCGGACATTCTGTTCCTGCAAAAGCGCGACCGCATGGTGGACATCGAACCGAATTGGGTGCAGTTGGGGACGAACGACGACGGTATCCCCATGAACCGCTATTTCCTCGACCATCCGGATATGGTGCTGGGCGAGATGAAGATGGTGTCGGGGCCGTATGGCCCGGAGCCCACCTGCGCGCCGTTTCCGGATCAGCCGCTGGACAGTCTGCTTTCCAACGCCGTGCAGAATATCCACGGCGAGATCGCCGCCTATGAGCGCGAGGAGGAGCTGGAGGGCGAGGATCAGTCCATTGAGGCAGACCCCACCGTCCGTAATTTCTCCTATACGCTGGTGGACGGGAAGCTCTATTACCGTGAAAACAGCCGCATGAATCCGGTGGAGGTCTCCAAGACCGCCGAGAGCCGTATCCGCGGTATGATCAGTTTGCGGGATTGTGTGCGGACGCTGCTGGAGTACCAGACGGAGGACTATCCGGAGAGCGTGATACGCCAGCAGCAGGCCGAGCTGAACGACCTCTATGACCGCTTCACCCGCGACTACGGGCTGATCAACTCCCGCGGCAACGCCATCGCCTTTGACCAGGATAGCTCCTATTTTCTACTGTGCTCGCTGGAGGTGCTGGACGAGGAGGGCGGCCTGAAACGGAAAGCCGACCTGTTCACCAAGCGCACCATCCGCAGCCACCGGCCTGCCGAAAGAGTGGATACGGCGGTGGAGGCGCTGGCCCTTTCCATCGGGGAGAAAGCCCGCGTGGACATGGCGTATATGGGGCAGCTCACCGGCAAGGACGAGGATACCCTGTTCACGGATTTGCAGGGCGTCGTTTTTCTGAACCCTGACTATGGGGAAAAGGGCGGCGAGAAATACCTGCCCGCCGACGAGTACCTGTCCGGCAATGTGCGCCGGAAGCTGGCGGAGGTGCGGGCAAAAGCGGAATCCGATCCGCAGTACCGGCCCAATGTGGAAGCGTTGGAGAAGGTGCAGCCGGTAGACCTGACCGCCAGCGAGATCTCCGTGCGGCTGGGTGCCACATGGCTGAATCCGGAGTATATCCGGCAGTTCATCTTTGAGACGCTGAACACGCCCCGCCGTGTGCGGTGGGATATTAAGGTGCATTACTCCCAGATCACCGGCGAGTGGCGCATCGAGGGCAAGAGCAAGGATAAGAGCAATATCAAGGCGTTCAACACCTACGGTACGCTGCGGGCCAGCGCCTATGAGATTATCGAGAGCAGCCTGAACCTGAAAGACGTCCGCATTTTCGACTACCAGTATGATACGGACGGGCGGCGCGTGGCGGTGCTCAATAAGAAGGAGACCGCCATTGCACAGGGCAAGCAGGAGCTTTTGAAGGAGGCGTTTGCAGAGTGGATCTGGAAAGGCCCAGAACGGCGGGAGAAGATCTGCAAGGCATACAACATCCTGTTCAACAGCAACCGGCCCCGTGAATACGATGGCAGCCACATCAATTTCAGCGGCATGAACCCGGAGATCACCCTGCGGAAGCATCAGGTGAACGCCATCGCCCACATTCTCTACGGCGGCAATACGCTGCTGGCCCATGTGGTGGGTGCGGGTAAGACCTTCGAGA
>OJLA01000802.1_pt1 | contig 23667 bp, 18 predicted proteins | sample 1596611 | NCBI WGS metagenome assembly OJLA01 (sample SAMEA4350168, study PRJEB24818) | metagenome | biome: human; feature: gut; material: faeces | place: Denmark | collected 2013-09
CAACTGCTGGATCAGTACACCGCAGATCATGCTGCTCGCCACAGGAATCCTGTCAAACCGGGATGCTTCCTTATATGAAGCGGCGCGCATTGACGGGGCGGGACGCATGCAGCAGTTCCGGAAACTGACGCTGCCGTTCGTGCTTTTTTCGACAATGCCGGTGCTGATCGGACAGTTTATCGGAAATTTCAATAATTTCGGGATCTTTTACTTCCTGCGGGGCGGGCTGTATATGGACGGCTATTTCCTTGCGAGCGATACGGATCTTCTGATTAACTGGCTCTATAACCTGTCCATCGACAACAATTATTACTGCATCGGCGCGGCGATCAGTCTGATTATTTTCTTTATCACATCGGCAATATCACTTGTGGTTTACATAAAGTCACCGTCTTACAGGGAGGAGGATACGTTTCAATGAGCAGAAAAACAGAGAAAAAGCGGCGGATGTCCGCAGGAAGAATCCTCGATACCGGAATGACCTATCTCATATTGCTTGCAGTGGCGTTTGTATTCTTCTTTCCGTGCCTGTGGCTGATCCTTGCATCGTTTTCCAAATCGGGAACGATCTATTCGTTTGACGGTTTTTTCCCGGCCGGATACAGTCTGGTGAGCTTCAAACGGCTGTTTACGGATACGGCACTGTACAACTATTCGCGCTGGTTTGCCAATACACTTTTTGTGGCGGCAGGCAGCTGCATCCTCGGCACGTTTCTGGTGATTCTGACCGCCTATACCATGTCACGTTTTACGTTCGCGGCGCGCAAACCGATGATGAAGATTACGATGGTGCTCGGAATGTTTCCTTCCTTTATGGGAATGATTGCGGTGTACCTTCTGATGACGCAGTTTAATCTGATCAATCATCTCTGGGGACTGATCTTAATCTACAGTGCGGGAGCGCCGATGGGCTATCTGACGCAGAAAGGCTTTTTCGATACGATTCCCAAGGCGATCGACGAGGCGGCGAGAATTGACGGAGCCACGAATTTTCAGGTTTTTATGAAAATCAATCTGCCGCTCTCCCGGCCGATCATCGTTTATACTGCGCTCTCTTCTTTTACCTGGCCGTGGAGCGACTTTATTCTGCCGAAGCTTTTGCTGAAGGAAAAGAACCTGTATACGGTGGCGGTCGGTCTGATGAGCCTCGATGAGACGGAATTTGCAAGATTTGCGGCGGGAAGCGTGTTCATCGCGGTGCCGATTGTCCTGCTTTATTTTTTCCTGGTCAAGGACATGGTGAACGGCATGGCTGCGGGCGCGGTGAAAGGGTGATCCGGAATACAAAGTGGCAGCCGCCGCGGAACGGTGATCCGGAATACAAAGTGGCAGCAGCCGCGGATTTGAATAAGATAGAATGAGAAAGCCGTTTCGAGGAAAAATGTGCAGACAGTTTTATTGATCGTAGCGCTCTCTATGGACGTCTTTCTGGCATCCGTGGCGTGCGGGGCGGAACAGATCCGGATCGAAAAGAAGACAGCACTCTGCATCGGCGCGGTATGCAGCGGAGTGCTGTTTTTTTCATTAGTGTGCGGAAAACTGATCGATGGAGTGGTCAGGGAAAAATATGCGGCGTATCTGTGTTTTGCGGGATTGTTTCTGGTCGGCGCTTATAAGCTGACGGAGTACGGAATCCGGGCGTATATCAGGAGACACCATTTCCTGTGCAAGCAGGTAAAAATGAAATTTTCACAGCTGAATTTTATCATCAGCATTTACAATAATCCGACGGCGGCAGATAGGGATTGCTCTGCGACCATGTCAGTGACGGAAGGAATATGTTTCGCGCTCGCCATGTCGGTGGACGGATTTTTCGGCGGTCTGGGGGCGGCGTTTCTGGATATTTCGATTGCCGGCACGGTATGCCTGAATCTGGTATTCAGTGCACTTGCGGTGCTTGGCGGAAGCGCTGTCGGGAAATATGCGGCGGACCGGTGCAAAAGAGATTACTCCTGGATCGGCGGCGCCCTGTTTGTGGTGCTGGCATTCAGCAAGATTTTGTAGATTTATAGTAAATGTGTCAAAAAAAGCTTGCGTTTTCATTGCGGTATGGTATAATATGCCTATACATGAAGCAGTGGAAACGCACAGCTCTTGTAAAATATAATTAGATATTGTGGGATCTGAGAGTGGAGATGATTTTAATTCCTGTACACATGAGGGGTGCTTACAGGTTTTATGACGATGTCTCCTTTTTTTATGCGCTGCGCATGGGGAGCACGGGGCAGGAACGGATTTCACAATAGAGGGAAGCATAAATAAGCAATAAGGGGCAAACAAGGAGGAACATGGTATGGCAAAGTATGTGATGGCACTGGATGCAGGAACGACGAGCAACCGTTGTATTTTATTTAACGAGCAGGGAGAGATCTGTTCGATGGCACAGAAAGAGTTCCGGCAGTTTTTTCCGAATCCGGGATGGGTGGAGCACGATGCCAATGAGATCTGGTCTACAATGCTTGGCGTGGCGGTCGAGGCGATGAACATGATCCGCGCGACGGCGGCGGATATTGCGGCGATCGGTATCACCAATCAGCGTGAGACGGCGATTGTCTGGAACAAGGAGACTGGAGAACCGGTCTACAATGCGATCGTGTGGCAGTGCCGCAGAACTTCGGACATTGCGGATGCATTGAAGGCGAAGGGGCTCGAGGAGACATACCGTCAGAAGACGGGACTGATCATTGACGCGTATTTTTCTGCGACGAAGATCAAGTGGATTCTCGATAATGTTGAGGGTGCGAGAGAGCTTGCAGAGCAGGGCAAGCTGCTGTTCGGAACGGTGGAGACCTGGCTGATCTGGAAGTTCACCAAGGGTGCGGTGCATGTGACCGATTATTCCAACGCATCCCGTACGATGCTGTTCAACATCAACGATCTGTGCTGGGACAAGGAGATCCTGGAGGAGCTGGAGATTCCGGAGTGCATGCTGCCGACACCGCGTCCGTCCAGCGAAGTCTACGGCTACACAGATCCTTCGTTTTTAGGAGATGCGATCCCGATTGCGGGAGCCGCAGGCGACCAGCAGGCGGCGCTTTTCGGACAGACCTGTTTCCACGAGGGCGAGGCGAAGAATACCTACGGTACCGGATGTTTCCTCTTAATGAATACCGGAGAGAAGCCGGTATTTTCCAAGAACGGCCTGGTCACTACGATTGCGTGGGGACTCGACGGAAAGGTGAATTACGCATTGGAAGGTTCCATCTTTGTGGCGGGCGCTGCGATTCAGTGGCTGCGCGACAACATGAAGATGATTGATTCTTCCATGGATTCGGAATATATGGCGAAGAAGGTTCACGGAACACACGGCTGCTATGTGGTTCCGGCGTTTACGGGACTCGGTGCGCCGCACTGGGATCAGTATGCGAGAGGCACGATCGTGGGATTGACGAGAGGAACGAACAAGAACCACATCATCCGCGCGACGCTCGAATCGATTGCACTGCAGGTGTGCGACGTCATCGATGCGATGCGTGCAGATGCCGGCATTGATTTAAAGTCCCTGAAAGTCGACGGCGGTGCAAGTGCGAATAATTTCCTGATGCAGTTTCAGGCGGATATGATCAATGCGCCGGTGAAGCGTCCGCAGTGCGTCGAGACGACTGCAATGGGAGCCGCTTATCTGGCAGGTCTGGCAGTCGGATACTGGAAGGATAAGGAGGACGTGGTCAACAACCAGAAGATCGACCGCATCTTTACCCCGGAGATGGAGGAGGAAGAGCGCAAGGCAAAACGCAAGGGCTGGAATAAGGCAGTCAAGTATGCGTACGGCTGGGCAAAAGACGAGCCGGAGGAAGAAGAGGAATAGTAGACGCGTTAGAAGCAAGCTTACCATATACTATAGGATGAAACGAAACCGCGCAGAGCCGGAAACGGACTCGCGCGGTTTTTCACTCCAGAGGATGCGATGCTTCCTGTGCAGCTGCCGGTATCCCGGATATTGTTGAATTTTCAGATTCATGGTAGAATGAGTTAAAATGTGATGGAAGAGTTCTATGGATCGGGCATTGTGAAAGAGGAGCAGATACAGATGGAGATTCGATTATTATACGGAAATGAGATACAGTGGGCGGTGCAGACGGCGCATGAGGTCTATGAGCAGTGTGTGCGTCCGTATACAAGAAATGCGGCGGAGGTGCAGCAGTATTATGACTATATGAATCTGCCCAATCTTTCACAGGAGATGCTGGCGGGAAGGCTGTTTTTATGGGGCGCATTTGAAAACGGGCAGATGTGCGGCGTCAGTGCCATGCAGAATGTCGGACATATCACAGCGCTGTATGTAAGACCGCAGTATTTTAGAAGACGGATCGGCAGCAATCTGGTGGACCGGATGTGCAACTTTGCGGCATCCCGATTGCAGTGCGGGCGAGTGACGGTGCAGGCTGCGCCGTCAGCAGCGAATTATTTTTACCACACGGGATTTACGCTGATTCAGGGGGCACCGGCGGGAATGTACGTGCCGTTGGAGAGAAGAATCTGGTCGGTTCCGATGACCCAGGGATACATGGGAAATATCGGGGGAAGCGGCAGTACATCCGCGCAGGGCGGTGGTGTGCCGGTGGCGCAGCCGCGGCGCACAAAGCCGGAGATCACTTATCCGAAAAAGAAGGTAAGCGCCCGGGTGGTGCTTTGGCTTACTGCGGTAACCATCGCCTTCGCAGTGGCGGTAGTGACGGGAATTACCGTATATCATATCACACAGGAGGGAATCACGGGCGGATATGAGATGCCTGATCCGGTGGGGGACGAAAATACGGAAACGGACGATGGACAGGAACTGTAGCAAAAGAGCAGGCATTTAACCGGACAAAGAAGCGCAGGACGCGAAGCGGAAGGAGACGGAAGGTGGATACGACGACAAAGGGAACCCGCACAAAATACCGTCTGGCGGAGGCGATGAAGGAATGCATGAAGACGACACCGGTCGATAACATTACCGTGACACAGCTGACGGAATTGTGCGGTGTTACAAGGCAGACATTTTATCGCAATTTTATTGACAAGTACGATCTGATCAACTGGTATTTTGATATTTTACTTCACAAGTCTTTTGAACATATGGGGAGCGGGAAAAATATTTATGAGAGTCTCGTGAAAAAATTTATCTACATTCGGGAAGAGCGGGTCTTTTTTTCCGCCGGTTTTAAGTCTGCGGATCAGAATAATCTCAAAGATCATGATTTCAGGCTGATTCTGGCGTTTTACGAGGATCTGATCCGACAGAAAACAGGGAAAATGCCCGATGAGGAGATTGGATTTTTACTCGAGATGTACTGCCAGAGTTCCGTGTATATGACAGTGAAATGGGTGACGGAGGGGACGAAGATGCCGCCGGAGCGCTTAGCAGAGCTTATGGTGAAGGCGATGCCCGAGAAAATAAGCGAGTTGTTTGAACAATTAGAAATATTGTATTGATAATAGAGGATTTTAAAATAGAAATTGTGATAAATAGTTACACTTCCCGGATTCTGTCACTTCCCTTTTGTACATTGTGTTGTTAAAATACGATCAAAGATCATTATGTATGGGAAAGGGGAACAAAAAATGGCAAACAGAATTATGTTGAATCAGACATCCTATCATGGGGCGGGAGCGATTGCGGAGATCGTGAATGAGGCGAAAGCGCACGACTACAAAAAAGCATTTGTCTGCTCAGACCCGGATCTGATTAAGTTTCAGGTATCCACAAAGGTAACGGATCTGCTGGATCAGGCAGGGCTTTCCTACGAGATTTATTCCAACATCAAGGCAAATCCTACGATTGAGAACGTGCAGACCGGTGTGGCTGCGTTCAAAAAATCCGGAGCGGACTATATTATTGCAATCGGCGGCGGATCTTCTATGGATACGGCAAAAGCGATCGGCATTATCATCGCAAATCCGGAATTTGAGGACGTCAGAAGCCTGGAGGGCGTTGCGCCGACCAGGAAGCCGTGTGTGCCGATCATTGCTGTGCCGACAACCGCAGGTACCGCTGCAGAGGTTACGATCAACTATGTTATCACGGATGTTGAGAGAAAGAGAAAGTTTGTATGCGTAGATCTGCATGATATGCCGATCATTGCTGTGGTAGATCCGGAAATGATGTCCTCCATGCCGAAGGGGCTGACGGCATCGACCGGAATGGATGCGCTGACACATGCCATCGAGGGTTACACGACGAAGGCGGCATGGGAGATGACAGATATGTTCCATTTAAAGGCCATCGAGATTATTTCAAAATCTCTGCGCGGCGCGGTGGCAAACACGCCGGAAGGACGCGAGGGTATGGCACTCGGACAGTATATCGCAGGTATGGGATTTTCCAATGTCGGTCTTGGAATTGCCCACTCCATGGCACATACATTAGGTGCGGTTTATGATACGCCGCACGGTGTGGCATGTGCGATGATGCTTCCGATTGTGATGGAGTATAATGCAGACTGCACAGGCGAGAAGTACCGTGAAATTGCACGGGCGATGGGCGTAGAAGGTGTGGATGCCATGTCCCAGGAAGAGTACCGGAAAGCCGCTGTTGCAGCAGTCAGAAAGCTCTCCGAGGATGTGGGAATTCCGTCAAAACTGGAAGCTATCAAAGAGTCAGATCTTGATTTCCTTGCAGAGTCCGCACATGCGGATGCCTGCGCACCGGGCAACCCGAAGGATGCATCGGTGGAGGATTTAAAAGAGCTGTTCCGCAAGATTATGTAATCCATCTTACATGAACGCAATTAAGAAGTTAGGTTAGGACAGATCCCCCCTTTGCCGGATTGCCGGCGGAGAGGGGATTTTTCGCATACCGTTTGAGTGCGCCGGTGCGTGTCAGAAACAGGTGAGAAAAGTCGTGGCGGGAAGCTGCCAGGTATGATAGTATAAAAGAGAAAGAAGAAAATGAGGAGTGGCGGTAAAAATGAAAATCAGACAGTTGTATGCGTATGAACTCCGACCGGCGGCAGCGCTGGTGATGGAGACATACAGCAGGATGGAGCAGCCGTATGTGGCGAATCCAAAAGAGATAGAGGATTTCAAACGCTATGCAGATGAAGACCATCTATGGGTGGAATCATGTAAAAATAAGCTCTTTTTATTTGGAGCGTTTGATGATAATGACCAGATGTGCGCCGTCGGTGCGATCGATGCGGCGGGTGCGGTCACGCTTCTCTACGCAGGGCTGAATTTCCAGCATCGGGGACTGGAGGCGGAAGTGCTGCGCGAGATGGAGGAGTTCGCGACTGTCGGGCGCAGTATTGCAAGAGAAGAGATAAAGATTCCAGGGAAGTGGATGCAGTATACAGCGACAGCGGGTGCGCCGGAGCAGTCGTCTGTGACAGAGCAGCAGACCGCGCCGGGGCAGCAGTCGTCTGTGACAGGACAGCAGACCGTGCCGGGGCAGCCGTCTGTGACAGGGCAGCAGACCGCGCCGGAGCCGCAGGCGTACCGGAATCAGAACACAGGCTACGGACAGGACTATGGTCAGCAGCAATATCAGAACACAGGGTATGGACAGGGCTACGGCCAGCAGCAGAATCAGAATATGGGCTACGGACAGAGTTACGGTCAGCAGTCCTATCAGAACACAGGATATGGACAGGGGTACGGAGAGAGTTACGGTCAGCAGACAGCACCTCAAAAAAAGAGCCGTGCTCTGCTGTGGATTGTACTGGCGGTCATAGCTGGTGCCGTGCTGCTTGTGACCGTGCCGGCGTTCATTCTTTTTCACGCGGTCAACCGTACCGTGCAGGATACGTTGACGTGGAATGAGTCGTCTGCAGAGGCGGACAGAGACGGGGAAGATGGCAGCGATACGGAGGACGATACGGCGGTAGAAGACACCGAGGAGGAACGTGAGGTATTAGAACTGCAGGATTCTCTGGGAAAGGATTTTTTTGTCACACAGGATGACATTTATGTGGCAGATCAGCTTTCCTATACGGTTACCGCGCAGCATATTGAGGTACCGAATCAGCGGAAAGACGGATTTGAGGAGTACGATGTTTCTTATCCGGTTATTACCTATGCGGATGGAAGAGATGCGACCGGAGTAAATGAGATTCTGCGGAATGCCGCCTGTGCGCAGCTGGATACCATGTATCCGGAGCCGCAGGAAGAATATTTGTATCTGGATGAAGACTACCCGTATCTGGCATGCTATGTGGACTATGAGATCACGTATATGAGCGATGAGATTCTGTGCGTGGCATTTCAGGATCACTATTTTAATGGAAGCATGTGGGGAGAGTTTTGTGACCTGCGCACAAGAGTCATCAATCTTGCCACGGCAGAGCGATATGAGGTTGAGGATGTGCTGCGTTCGGATGATACGTTTGCGGAGGCTTATTATGAAAAAATCTGCGAGAAGTCGGATTCTTTCAACGATGCACCCGCATTTACCGCCCGGATGGCGGGACAGACGATGGACGGGGAGATTCTGGAGGGAAGATATTACAGCAACTATGTCCTCTGCAAAAATGATATTTATGTGAATCTTACCTATCATTATTACGATGAAGGACTGATTATGCACGGCTGGGATTCCACGCAGTGGACGATGGAGGAACTGGAAGCGTACCGGACGGACAGCGATCTGTGGGAGAAATATTTGAAGTGATTTTACGAAAGTGGAAACAAAATTGTTTCCACTTTTGCTATTTTCTTGTGCCCTGCTGGTTCTCAGAAGAGAATATTGAAATTTTATAGTAAAGAAATATTGTAATTTTTTTTCAGATCATTTTTCAGACCGGATGCATTGTAGATGTCCTCCATAAGGAGGGCATTGTAATAGGCATAGTGTGCAAATTCCTTTGCGGAATTTGTGAGACCAAGTGATCCTAATGCCTGACAGTAGTGTGAAAAAATGTTCCCTGTAAAATACATTGAACTTATAGCATCGGAAAAAAGCGGGACTAACGCAACGATTTCCGAAAGACGATTTTCTGTATAAAGAAATCTTATAAGCATTCCCAAGGTTACGGGGAAGGAACGCTTTTTCTCGAGAACATCCAACGGAACATGGCTGGTATATTCCAGAAGCTTATAAAAACAGTAAATGCCATGTGTAGGATTTATAGTTGCATAAGTGCGGCAGATATTGTTTAAAATGGTAAGTTCTATCCACGATAATCGATAGTCAAGAATTTTATCAAATTGAAAGCCGGGCAAAGTCATGAAAAGAGCATTTTTTAACCCTTTTAATTTTTGATCATTGTCGGATTCACAGATGGCTGATTTGTAAGCAGCAAATTGTAAATAGCAGATATCTTTGGAGTTGCATAGCATCTCCATTTTTTTTACAAGATCAAGCTGTAAGGTTTTGTGATTCATACGAGTTTTCGCTAAACGAAGCTGGAGTTCCTGCAGTTTGTTCTCTTTTTCACTCCCGTAAAATGTAAAAACAAGATCCGAAATACCTAGGCGTTGAAGCAAGGTTTGAGCAAGAATGATATCAGGCTGCTGTGTTTCGTTTTCGATTTTTGAAAGCTTGGATTTGCTGCATAATCCTCGGCAAAGCGCCGACTGAGATAATTTTTGATCTTTGCGTAGAGAGCGGATCAGGCCCCCCAGCGTGAGAACCTTGTGAGAGAAAAAGTCATAGGTGCCATCTCCCATAGAAGAGACATTTATGGGGAGCTTGAGGGGAAACGATATAAGCGGAATATCAGAAAATAAGTTTAAGTCTTCAACCAAAGTTGCAGAAAGGTGGTTGGAAACATAATTTCTACAGATGGTGGCATAACAGCTGTTAATGGAATGGGCAGAGAAAAAGGCAGTTTTAAATAAGGTCAGAAAACGATCCTGTTGTCCCATATAATAGTATCCGAGTGCGGTTAAAAACGTCAGTTCATGTATAAGTCCGTCGTCAAGATTTAAAATCATTTGATGGCGGTAGAAGTCCGACAGTTCAAGTGCAGACTTATAGTCACAGACAGTCAGCAGATATTTGGTATATACCACCGCATTTTCCGCAAGTAAACGATCCCGTTCAAGAAAAGAAAGCGAACGGGCAGAGAGATAGGAAGAAATCTGCTGGCAGACATGATGAGCAGTAGCTGTATCACCAAGGTACAGTGCTTCCTGCGCAAGATATATAAATAGTTCTATTTCGACAGAAGACAAAAACAGAGAATGGATTGCTGCATTGTCGATATCAGATCTTGTGATTTTTAAAGCAAAGCGAACCAGCTCATAAGTATGGGCGTGATTTGCATGACCAGAACGTAATTGCAGCTTGCAGTGAAGCAGAAGCCATTCCTGATAGTAAAATTTATTGTCTGCCCAATTCAGCATTTCAATGTGATCCAATAACTGGCAGGCGGGCGTGAGTTGCCAGGAATCCAGATAAAAGCGTACTTCCTTCAAGGCGTAAAAGCAGTCAAAGTCTGCGCGCGTCGAGAAAGTAGGATAAGCTTCACAAAAGATACCAGCATGTGCCATTAAAGTCTGAAAAGTGGCAGGGCTGACACCGGCAGAGCCGTTCTCAATGCGGGACAGAGAGAGGGTAGAACAGACTCCATCGGATAATTGTTCCTGGGTTAGACCCGCATTAAGGCGGGCCTGTCTAATAATAGAACCGGCATGTTGTACACTCATAGAAAATAGCTCCTTTATATGAAACTACAAACAGTATAAAACGGACATAGGGAAAATGCAAGGTTTTGAAAAACCTGCATAAATGTCGGAAAAGTTTCCATTTATGAAATTAAAAATGTGAGAAACTTCAAGTATCATAAAGGTAAGGTGTGGCAGCACACCTTACCTTTATGATAAAGACGGAGAAAAGTATGTTGAAATATGAGATAGTATCGATTCTTAGAAATAAGGCAGCCTATATTTTTCTGTTGGTTGTTCTGCTTTTTGGATTAAAAGCTACGGTGGAACTGCAAAGATCGATTACATCCAGTCAGGACACGAACTATATAAAGCGGGAACTGCAATATGAACTTGTGATGCATCGGCAGCTGTTAGAATCGGAGCTTGCTACTGCGCGCAGAGATGCAGGAGATGCAAAACGGCGAAAATTTAATACAAATGCAATACAATTTCGTAAATGGAGAATAGAAGAATTACAGGAACTTATTGCATTGCTTGAGGTGGGCGGGACAGAGTCACAGCAGTTCCAGAAGGAATATAAGGCATATGGGGTGATATGCAGTATTGTATCATACCAGATGTTTGTTTATCCAGAGCGTGGATGCAGCCCTGTTGAAGTACGTTGTGCAGATATGTTTCAGAAATGGGGCAGGCAGCTGGGACTTTATGACCTTCCGTTTGACATTTCTTCTATGACTGCGAATCCATATGTATCGTCCGAACTGATGGAAGCTTCTGTTGCAGCGTATGAAAATAATATGGGCCGTCTGGAACATTTATTAAATGATTATGATAAAAAAAGTCTGGGATTGGACTCGGGATCGCCCTATGCTTTTTTAGAGACTCTATTTTGTGAAAATGCGTATGTACTTACGATATTAGATATTTGCATCCTGTTATTTTCTTTTGGCTACATTATGGAAGGAAAAAATGACCACAGGTATGAATTTATGACAGTGCAGCCATACAGTGAGTGGAAGAAGTACAGGCATTATGTGACCTCTTTTTTTGTGGCGGCAGGAGTTGTGTGTGCGATTGGAATAGGTGTGTGGTTTTTATATTGGGGAATGCGATGCGGCTTTGATGGGATTGACAGCCATATGTTTGTGGATGTTAAAACCTATAAGAGGTTTTATTCATACGAGCATCTGGAAGATTACTCCTATGAGGGGTTAGCCCGCATGTATGCGGATTATAAGTATACAGACGGAGGAAGAGGAGTCATGCTGTATACAACTTATCCGTTGGGATCACTTCCGTTATATCGTTTCCTACTATATATGTGTATACTTGCAGCTTTAAAAGTTTTGTTTTTTGCGATGCTTGGAAGCGGGATTCGAGTGCTGATACAGCATTCACAGGGCGGGATTGCCGTGGTGGCAGCAGCAACCGTGCTTACAGGATACAGTCAGCTGACAGGCTGGGGAAAACCATATAATCCGTTTGCGATTGGATCCTGCTGGAATGTGACGCTGGGATCAGAACGGATCACATGGCTGTATGCGGTATTGGAACTAACATTCAGTTGTATTTTGATTATGATAATAACGTGTACTGTATCCGGGAAAAAAGACAGAATATAGGGGAGAGCGGAATGAAGGTTTTACAGGTTGAAGATATTGAAAAGTCTAAGAAAAGAAAAAAGATTCTGAAGGGATTAAGTTTTTCCGTGGACGAACAGGAGATTGTAGGACTTTTAGGACCAAATGGGAGCGGAAAATCGACTACAATAAAATGCATCAGTGGATTATATAGGACAGATAGAGGGAGAATCAGAATCTGTGGGAATGACATCAAAAGCAACCGCTTAGAAGCATTAAAACAGATTGGAATTGCCATGGAAGTCCCCGCTCTTTATCCTGAATTAAGCGGTATACAGAATCTGCGGATGGCAGCAACAGCCAGAAAGGTGCCCAAAGAGCGGGTGGAGGAACTTGCCGTTTTCACAGATCTGGGGGACAGACTTTTGGATCGCACCGGAACCTATTCCATGGGAATGAAAATGCGGCTGAATCTGGCAATAGCGATTGTGGATCAACCCAAACTGGTAATTCTGGACGAGCCCACCAATGGCCTTGACCCGGAAGCAGTTTTTCGGCTGCGACGGGAAATCGAGGAGATTCGTCAGAGGGGGAGTGCTGTTTTGATCTCTTCCCATCAACTTTCGGAAGTGGAAAAGATTGCAGATCGAATCGTTGCTATTGACGATGGCATGGTTTGTTTTGATGGAAAGCTTGATGATCTTTCCGACAGGTTTGAAAATCTTGAAGAATTTTACAAAAATTTGTATGGAGCAGATAAGAAATGAAAGCATTTTTGCAAAATGAAATACGGCTTTTCTTTAGCCGGAAAAATTACCTGGTCTGGATTGTGGGAGTGCTGGCGGTTGTTTTTGCATATAGACTTTACTATGTTACACAGTATGAGAATTATGCGCAGACAGTGTTGGAAGAACTGGAAGAAAATGCAAAAGATATTACGATCTGGGAATCTGAGTATCAGAGGCAGTGCATGGAACTATGGGGGGACAATAGTGCAGAAAAATTTGCACATGCCAGTTTATTGCTAAATGCATGGAAACAGTACGAACAGACCAATATTCGGTTGCGTTATTATTGGGAACAGGCTTGGGATGAGAATGGAATTCGCAGGACGGTGCTGGAGGAAGACGAAAATTTAATAGCGATTGAGGAACTGGGAGAGGAAGTGGAGTATACGGGCATATTCAGAGGGAGTGTTGCTGATTGGAGAGCACGTATGCTGTTACATAAAGCATATCAGCAGAGCGGAACAGAGGAACCGGTCTGTCCGGTTGTGCCTCAGGCTGCATGGTTATGGAAAGAGGCTTTTTCTGGAAACAGTGTATTATTTTTGATTTTTACAGTTTTGATTATTTTGCTGCATTTTGATGCGTGGGCGAATGAATTTGAATATGCAACTTGTTACAGACTATACATCCTGCCAATAAAAAAGGAATGGTTGTATCTGGAACGATTTTTTGTACGTGTACTGGTGAGTGTCGTATGTGTTGGCAGTGCGGCAGGCATATTATTTCTGCTTGGAACAGCACGATATGGAACCGGAGGACAGATGCTTCTGGTGATTTCTGAACAAGGGACGCAGACGGTGATATCGATATGGAGTCTTGTGCGAGAAGAAATATTAGGAATGCTTCTGTATATAGTTTTTCTGACGGCTGCAGTTCTGCTCATTTCTTTTATTGTAAAAACGAAAATGAACGCATTGATGATATGTGCAGCTTTTTGTATGACAGGGATTGTTCAAACGACAGCCTCAGATGGAACCGGTAAAGGCATCGTGGAATGGCTGCCACAGCTTTCTGCCTTAACGTTGCTTATGCTGCTGGCAGGCTGTATTCTGATCCGTATAAGAGAGGACTAGGAATCTGTTTGGCAATAATGTATAATTTTTATACATCACAGTGTAAAAATTATACATTATTTGATTTCGGAAAAAGGTTGAAAAATATCCTATGATATGATAAACTTTTTACAATTTAGGAAAAAGGCATAGCACTGCCCATAATGGCACGAAGACGATGCATCACACACCGTGTGCATGTGCGTTCTGGAAAAAAGAAGAAAAACGGAAACGTTTTTTTTTTTGGGAAAAAAGTGAAAGGACAGGGAGACGAATGAAAGCTTTTTTGATACTCGAAGATGGGAATGTATTTACAGGAACCAGCATTGGTTCCACCAGAGAGGTCATCAGTGAGATCGTGTTTAACACATCGATGACCGGTTATCTGGAGGTTCTGACCGATCCGTCCTATGCGGGACAGGCAGTTGTGATGACCTATCCGCTGATTGGAAATTACGGAATCACGCCGGATATGGAGTCGGGACGGCCGTGGCCGGACGGTTATATTGTGAGGGAACTGTCCAGAATGCCGAGCAATTTCCGGTGCGAGGGGACGATTCAGGATTTTCTCGCAAAATACGATATTCCGGGAATTGCCGGAATTGATACGCGTGCGCTTACCAAGATCCTTCGTGAGAAGGGAACGATGAACGGTATGATCACGACGAATGAGAACTATAATATAGAAGAAATCATTCCTAAATTAAAAGCATACACGACAGGCAACGTGGTAGATAAAGTTACCTGTACGGAAAAACGAGTATTAAAAAAGCAGGGAAATGCCCCTGAGACGAAAAAAGTGGCGCTTCTTGACCTTGGAGCGAAGCGCAATATTGCCCAGTCCTTACGAGAGAGAGGCTGTGAGGTGACGGTATACCCGGCACATACTTCTGCGGAGGAGATTCTGGCGGCGAACCCGGACGGTATCATGCTGAGCAACGGACCGGGAGACCCGAAAGAGTGCAAGGAGATCATTGCAGAGATCCGCAAGCTGTATGAATCCGATACACCGATTTTTGCAATCTGCCTGGGACATCAGCTCATGGCGCTTGCGACGGGAGCTGACACGCACAAGATGAAGTACGGCCACCGCGGAGGTAACCATCCGGTCAAGGATCTGGCGACGAACCGCGTCTACATTTCTTCACAGAATCATGGCTACGTGGTAGACACCGATACCCTGGATCCGAAGGTGGCGACACCAGCATTCGTTAATGTCAACGACGGAACGAACGAGGGACTTTCCTATGTCGGCAAGAACATTTTCACGGTGCAGTTCCATCCGGAAGCGTGTCCGGGACCGCAGGATTCTGCATATCTGTTTGACAGATTTATAAACATGATGGGAGGAGCGAAATAATGCCAAGAAATCAGGAGATTAAGAAGGTACTTGTAATCGGTTCCGGTCCGATTGTCATCGGACAGGCGGCGGAGTTCGACTATGCAGGAACACAGGCATGCCGTTCCCTGAAGGAAGAGGGCGTGGAAGTTGTTCTGGTCAATTCCAACCCGGCGACTATCATGACGGATAAAGACATTGCAGATCAGGTCTACATCGAGCCGCTCACCGTGCCGGTGTTAGAGCAGATCATTGCAAAGGAAAAGCCGGATTCCATCCTTCCGACCCTTGGCGGACAGGCCGGATTAAATCTCGGCATGGAGCTTTCCGAGAAAGGAATTCTGGATAAGTACGGCGTGAAGCTGATCGGTACGACCGCAGAGACCATTTTCAAAGCGGAAGACCGCCAGGCATTCAAAGACACGATGGAGAAGATCGGAGAGCCTTGTGCGGCATCCGAGGTCGTGCACAATGTGCAGGATGGTATTAAGTTCACAAACACCATCGGCTATCCGGTTGTGCTCCGCCCGGCGTACACGCTTGGCGGAAGCGGCGGCGGTATTGCACACGATGAGACCGAGCTGATCGAGATCCTGACAAACGGACTCCGTTTAAGCCGTGTCGGAGAGGTGCTCGTGGAGCGCTGCATCGCAGGCTGGAAAGAGATCGAGTACGAGGTAATGCGTGATGCGAACGGCAACTGCATCACGGTATGTAATATGGAGAATATTGATCCGGTCGGCGTGCACACCGGTGACTCCATCGTAGTCGCACCGTCACAGACGCTGGGCGACAAGGAATATCAGATGCTCCGTACCTCTGCTTTAAATATTATATCTGAATTAAATATCACGGGCGGATGTAATGTGCAGTATGCACTCAATCCGGAGAGTTTTGAGTATTGCGTCATCGAGGTAAACCCGCGAGTGTCCCGTTCCTCCGCGCTTGCATCCAAGGCGACCGGTTATCCGATTGCAAAAGTTGCTGCAAAGATCGCGCTTGGCTATACGCTTGACGAGATCAAGAACGCCATCACCGGAAAAACCTACGCAAGCTTTGAGCCGATGCTTGACTACTGCGTTGTCAAGATTCCGAGACTGCCGTTCGATAAATTCATTACCGCAAAACGTACACTGACCACACAGATGAAGGCAACCGGAGAGGTTATGAGTATTTGCAATAACTTCGAGGGAGCCTTGATGAAGGCGATCCGTTCCTTGGAGCAGCATGTGGACAGCCTGATGTCCTATGATTTTACCGGACTTTCCAGAGAGGAACTGGTAAAACAGCTTCACGTTGTGGATGACCGGAGAATCTGGGTGATCGCAGAGGCACTGCGCCGTGGTATGGATTACGATGTGATTCACGATATTACCAAGATTGATAAGTGGTTCATCGATAAGCTGGCAATCCTGGTTGAGATGGAGCAGAAGTTAAAGAGCGAGCCGCTTACGGTAGAACTGTTAAAAGAGGCAAAACGAATTGAGTTCCCGGATAAGGTGATCGCAGAACTGACCGGCAAGACCGAGACAGAGATCCACGATATGCGCTACGCTAACGGTATCGTGGCAGCATACAAGATGGTAGATACCTGTGCGGCGGAGTTCGAGGCGACCACACCGTACTACTATTCCGTATTCGGCAGCGAGAATGAGGCGGAAGAGACACATCCGAACAAGAAGGTGCTGGTACTTGGTTCCGGACCGATCCGTATCGGACAGGGAATCGAGTTTGATTACTGCTCCGTACATTGTACCTGGGCATTCGCAAAAGAAGGCTGGGAGACCGTCATCGTCAACAACAACCCGGAGACCGTATCGACAGACTTTGATATTGCGGATAAGCTGTACTTTGAGCCATTGACACCGGAGGATGTGGAAGCCATCGTAAAGCTTGAGAAGCCGGACGGTGCGGTGGTGCAGTTTGGTGGACAGACTGCGATCAAGCTGACGGAGAGCCTGATGAAGATGGGCGTGAAGATCCTCGGAACCAAGGCGGAGGACGTCGACGCTGCGGAGGATCGTGAGCTCTTCGATGAGATTCTCGAGAAGACCAAAATTCCGAGAGCAGCAGGCGGAACGGTATTTACCGCGGAGGAAGCGAAGGAAGTGGCGAACCGTCTGGGCTATCCGGTGCTTGTGCGTCCGTCCTATGTACTCGGCGGACAGGGCATGAAGATCGCGTTTAACGATGACGAGATCGAGGAATTCATCGGCATCATCAACCGGATTGCACAGGATCACCCGATCCTTGTTGACAAATATCTGCAGGGCAAGGAGATCGAGGTCGATGCCGTATGCGACGGAACGGACATCCTGATTCCGGGTATCATGGAGCACATCGAGAGAACCGGTGTCCATTCGGGAGACAGTATTTCCGTCTATCCGGCGCCGACGATCAGCGACCATGTAAAAGAGACGATCGTGGAATATACGAAGCGCCTGGCACAGGCACTGCATGTCATCGGACTGATCAACATCCAGTTTATTGCGATGAATGAAGAAGTCTATGTCATCGAGGTAAACCCGAGATCTTCAAGAACCGTGCCGTACATCAGCAAGGTGACCGGTATTCCGATTGTCGATCTCGCAACGAAGGTCATTATCGGAAATACGATCCGCGGACTTGGCTATGAGCCGGGACTTGCACCGACGGCTGATTACATTGCCATCAAGATGCCGGTATTCTCGTTTGAGAAGCTGCGCGGAGCGGAGATTTCCCTTGGACCGGAGATGAAGTCCACGGGTGAGTGCCTTGGTATTGCAAAGACATTCAACGAGGCATTGTATAAGGCGTTCCTTGGCGCCGGAGTGACACTGCCGAAATATAAGCAGATGATTATGACGGTAAAGGATGCGGACAAGCCGGAGGCCGTTGGTGTTGCAAAGCGCTTTGAAGCGCTCGGCTACAAGATCTACGCGACCAGAAGCACCGCAAAATATTTGCAGGAGCATGGGGTGAATGCGCTGCGTGTCAATAAGATCACACAGGAATCCCCGAATGTCATGGATCTGATCCTTGGTCATAAGATTGATCTTGTGATCGATACTCCGACACAGGGCAATGGAGACAAGACGCGCGACGGCTTTTTGATCCGCCGAAATGCGATCGAGACCGGCGTGTACTGTATCACAGCGATGGATACGGCAAACGCACTTGCAAGAAGCCTTGAGACAGCGATGGATACGCTGACTCCGGTTGATATTGCGAAAGTGAAGAATTTATAAACAAAAAAAAGAATCTCGCTTGCGAGATTCTCCGCGCGCGAGCGGTTCGCAAAGCGATATTTTCCATACCGCGAGCTGCGCATCCGCGCGGAGCGATTCTTATTTCATAGGAAGGACCTACTTTCGTACATTAATGTGTCAAGGTATTTCTTATGAAATAAGAAAGAGCCTGTATACGGATGGATGAGAACTCATCGCACCGTTACAGGCTCTTTTTTGGTAAAATTTTCTGTTGTCATGGCGTTGCTCCGGGATTAGTTGTAATATGGATGAATGTCAACTCCGTACATTGCTTCAACACCCATTGCGACTCCGTCGATATTCTCCATGAAGAATGCTTTGATTTTTGCTAACATAATAATTCCTCCTTTATTGAATTGGTACATTTTTGCTTGTTCATCAAAGGTTTTCCCTTTGACAGCTATTATAATACACGGAAATATGGTAATATTATAGATAAGATATTAGCAAAAAGTTGGGTGATATTGACTTTTAGGAGAAAAAATGGAAGAACAGAAAAATACATATGAAAATGTTACGCTCGAACCGGACGTCGGCTTTGATATCCGGTTTGTTACGATGGATCATAACTCTCCGTTTCACTGGCACCGGGAGATGGAGATTCTCTACATATTAAACGGGCATGCCACTGTGCATATGGAGGGTGAGGAATACGAACTGAATCCGTTGGACGCGGTTGTGATGGACTATGCCAGAATTCATGAAGTCATCTATGCGCTGCCGCAGACAATGGGAATCTGTATCCACGTGTCAAGGCAGCTTCTGCGGCGCTATCTGCCGGAGGCGGAACCTTTTGCGATCCGCTGCGCGGGACAGCGTCTCCGTCCAGGGCAGCAGGAATATTACAATGAAATCTGCGGGTATTTAAAAGAACTGACGGTGCTTTATGTGAATCAGAATGAGACGTACCGGTTAAAAAGCACGGCGCGGATTCTGGAATTGCTGGCATGTCTGGTGGAACATTTTTCGGAACCTGTCTCCATGGTGGCAACGCAGACGAGGGCGGGGAAGATGGAGCGGCTGGAGCAGATCTGTATGTATGTGGATCATCACTACAGGGAAGAAATGACGCTGCAGGAAGCGGCGGATGAACTGGGGCTCAACCGGGAATACTTCTGCCGGTTCTTTAAGCAGAGCACCGGCAGCTCGTTTATGCGCTATGTAAATCAGGTGCGGCTCAATTATATCTATCAGGATCTGCTGCACACGGACGATCCGGTACAGGAGATCATGGAGCGGCATGGCTTCTTTAATCAGAAGCTTTTTTACCGGATGTTTAAGGAGCGTTACCACTGTACTCCGCGCCAGGCGCGCCGGATGGCGGAAAACAATCCTTATGTGGAAGCAAAATAACCGCGCTGTATATGCAGGGGGGAGGATATAAGTTCCGGATGCAGCCCGGTGTGAAGCATCCTAACCGCCAAATCCGGCATTTCTAGCCGCATCGTGTTTGACATTCTCGATGATCCGTGTCTTTCCAAGTTTTGAGTACTCCACGAGGTGTGTCCGCAGGTTGCAGACAATTTTAGGACTTTCGTGTGTGTCCCTTACTGTCATCGCTGAACAAAACATAACCGCGCGAAGCCGATGTCTGAACAGGTATCTGCCGTGTCTTCAATAGCAGATGCCTGCGAGTTTCGGTTCGCGCGGTTTTATATTGTCTGTGAAGCGATGACATTAGGGACACCAGGAAGTCCGCTCATTGTCTGCAACCTGTCGGACACATCCTGTGGATTGTCAAAACGTGGCAAGGACACAGAATAAAATGTCAAACACGACGCGGAAGAAATGCTCGCATTATGCTTCAAGGATGCTTCACATCGGGCTGCATCCGGAACGATACGCCGTTCCCACCCTTCACATAAAATATTAAACCAGTTTCATGCGCTTGCGGGGAGCTTTCCTGATCGGGGAAGCGTCCTCTTCCGGCACCGGTGCAATGGGCGGAGGTGTGAGCACTCTGGCATTGTCCAAAAGATCATCCATGCTCTTCTTCTGGGCAGCTTTCTGCTTGCGCTGTGCGATGGCAAGCTTTTTCTGCCGGAAACGGTCAGCCGTCTCACGGATGTACTGGTCTGCGACAAAATGCTCGAGCGCCTCCTTGTCGATCGCAATCCGGTTGTCCATAGTTTTCATGATGTCCGTCACACGCAGGGAATCTCCGATGACCGGATCACTCAGATCGTAGATCATATTGTTGGAGAACTTTAAGATCATCGGGCGGGTAAAATCCGCGGCATTTTCCACGAGGACGAGCGCCTTCTCACCGTCGGAGAGATCAACGCACGCGCCGGTCGGGAGAATGTGGATGCATTCCGCCAGTGCGGCAACGACGCGCGGATTGTAGGTCCGGCTGTGTCTGCGCAAAAAAGACATCGCGGCAACCTCCGAGACCGGCGGATTGTTAATATTCATGGCGGTAAGCCGGTCAAACTGATCTGCCACCTTTAAAATATCACAGAGCAGACGTGTCTCCGGGGAAGGATCCTTGATCTTTAAGGTCTGACTCTTCTGGAAGATGAACTGCTGGATAATCTCTAAGGAAATCTTCGGAAGGTTGCACTCCTCATAGCGCGGGCGGATTGATTCATAACCGCGTTCCAGATTCATCTGGATAAAATTCCGGTCGCTGTCCGAGAGGTCGTCGCCCTTGTCGAGGATGGCCTGTGGAACATACAGATAACCGAAATCATACAGCAGGGAAGCCGTGATCAGCGCCCGGATATCTTCTGCCGGGAGCTGCATCTCATTGGAGATCATTGCGGATAGGATACCGACACTGATCGAGTGTTTGTATACAAAGTCCGCGGAACTGCGGAGTGTCTGCGTAAAATTCAGCTTGTGGTCAAGACTGCCGTAATGCCGCTGGATATCATCGACCAGCGAGAGCAGTGTGGACGGGACAAGATTGTCGACAAGCTTGTCCATGTTGTCCTTTAACTTGAACATGTAGATGGTCTGGAACTGTTCAAACTCCAGATCTTCCCGCGAAAGCGGCGGCAGCGGTTCAGCCGGCTCCAGAATAAAAATGCCGATCAGACCAAAATTCTCAATACTGTTAATACCCTGGATCGTGAGCCTTGTATCCCGTTCGTATAACAGAACCCCCATCCTGTTGTAGATTGGCTTTGCAAGGCGCATACCGGGCTTTAGATCAGCAGTTTTGACAAATTGCATGATTATCTCCCCCTCTTCCGGTATTGTCATACCAAAATCCTCTTTATCTTCCCTCTATGATAGCATATTGAAAGCTGAAATACAATCTGATATGATACTCTTAGAACCGGGGTTTTTGAAAGAAAATCCTACTTTTCCGGAGAAAGAGGTACTTATGATACAGATTCCGTGGAGACGCGTGGCGGGAGCGGCGCTGGTGATGTGCCTGCTTCTGGCAAATACATCTTATGCCGAGACGACACAGGACAACATAAATGATGCGAAGAATCAGATTGAGGATCTGAAAGATCAGAAAAAGGATGCCGAGGATACCGTCAATGACATCTCCGGCAAAAAGGACGCACTGGAGTCGGATCTTAGCGGGTTAAACGGTCAGCTTTCCGATATTGTCGCACAGATCAATGACCTGGAGGGGCAGATTTCGGACAAACAGGGGGAGATTGACCAGGCGAAGGAGGATCTGGCTGCGGCGGAGGCACAGTCTGCGAAACAGTATGAGGATATGAAGCTGCGGATTCAGTTCATGTATGAGAACGGAAGCACGCCGGTATGGCAGATGCTTGCGGAGGCGGAATCTTTTTCCGACTTCCTGAACCGCACGGAATATATTACCGACATCAACGCCTACGACAGAAAAAAGCTTGTGGAATACCAGGATCTGCAGGAGCAGATAGCCGCCCAGAAGGAAGATCTGGAGAGTGATATGACCGAGCTGGTGGCGATGCAGGATGACATGAAGAAAAAGCAGGCGAACGTCAGCAGTCTCATCAACACCACCAAGGCGAATCTGGCGCAGACACAGGAAGATCTGGCGGATGCGCAGTCCAACGTCGCGGACCTGGAGGATAAGATCAACCAGATGGTCGAGTACGAGAAGCAGTTGGAGATCCAGAAGGCGAAGGAGGACGCTGCGCGTCTGGCGGCGATTAAGGAGCAGGAGAAGGAGGATACCTCCACCGTGGTCTATGTGCCGACGGACAGTGACCAGTACCTGCTTGGAGCAATCATCCAGTGCGAGGCGGGCGGAGAGTCCTACGACGGGAAGCTCGCGGTCGGAAGCGTCGTGATAAACCGTGTGAAGAGTTCGTATTTTCCGAACTCTGTCTCGGGTGTGATTTACCAGAGCGGTCAGTTCTCGCCGGTGGCGAGCGGCAGACTGGCGTATCGTCTGGAAGCGGGTGTGGACGGAAGCTGCCTTCAGGCGGCGCAGGATGTGCTAAACGGCAATATTACGGTGGGCTGCCTGTATTTCAGACAGAATAACGGCATCATACAGGGAACCGTAATTGGAAACCATGTATTCTATTAGAAGTGAAAAAAGTGCGGAAAACCGCAGAATGGCAGCAGGGCGATTTTTGTGAAAAGTACACAAGAATCGCTTTGCTTTTGTTTGGAAAATAAAATTTGCATGATAAATTTTTAACAAAAAAAGACTGTAAAACAGACGTATAGAGGGGGAAAAAGGAGCGTAAAGAAAACTTTAGAAAGATGAAAAAAGAAGAAAGTTATTGCATTTAAGAGTGAAATATGGTAGCATGAAAAAGTATTAAAAAGCTAGTAAAAACGCCGATTATTTAAAATGCACCTTGTGAAAAAAAGAGGGAGAAACATAAATTTTAACTGCAAAGTTGAATTTATTTTTTTTAGCAAAAAGATTGTTAAAAAATTAACAGCGTTTTTTGGCAAAATTATTTTTAAAGAGGAACAAATTCCCCGTACATACGGGGTTTTGTGTGTAAAACTGAAAGGAGAATTCAAAATGGCAAAGAAAGTAGTTTTAGCAGGCGCATGCCGTACCGCTATCGGCAAGATGGGTGGAGCACTGAGCAATACTCCGGCAGCAGAGCTGGGATCAATCGTAATCAAAGAGGCATTGAACAGAGCTGGCGTGAAGCCGGAGCAGGTAGATGAAGTATTGATGGGATGTGTTATCCAGGCAGCACAGGGACAGAA
>OJLA01000822.1_pt1 | contig 23277 bp, 23 predicted proteins | sample 1596611 | NCBI WGS metagenome assembly OJLA01 (sample SAMEA4350168, study PRJEB24818) | metagenome | biome: human; feature: gut; material: faeces | place: Denmark | collected 2013-09
ATACGAACCCTCATTTAAACTTTTACCCAAAGTTTATATCAATAGGGGCAAATGCAGCCTGAATCTTCAGATTTTGGGTATAAAATAGAGACTGCCTAACTTTGGTTGTTAGACAGTCTCGTGTGTTCGTATCCCAAATGTTTTAAATGGCAAGTTGTAGATAACTTAGTGCTCGAGCATAACCGCTATCTCAGAATAATTTATTAACTTTGCATGACGTTTTGTGTCTAAAGAAAAGAGATGCTATTTTTTAACACAGAATGATGTATAAATTCTAATTGAAATGACAACGACAACGAGAGCAATGACATCTGAAGTATTAAGAAGTTAGGAGCGGTTAGAACTGCTCCGCGTTGTCTATATGCCAGTATAAACCAATCGACTCATCCGTGAGCGTTCATATTAGAGATGGAATTAAACAATATATACGATAACTTATTCCGGTCAAAGGAATTTACTACCTCCGAGCAACAAATGCAGGAGGTAGAGCTGAGTTATCGATTCCTTAATGACTTTGTATCAGATAAGGTGATTTATGGAATTAACACAGGATTCGGGCCAATGGCTCAATGGCGTGTTGATGATGAACACCTCAAAGAGCTTCAGTATAATATCATTCGTAGCCATGCCACCGGAGCAGGTGAACCTTTGGATGACATCGAAGTCAAAGCTGCGATGATTGTTCGCACTTGCAATTTCTTGCAAGCACGTTCCGGTATTCATCCTTCGGTTATTAGTATTCTTACAGAGTTTATCAACCGAGGTATTTATCCATTTATACCTAAACATGGAAGTGTCGGTGCAAGTGGCGATTTTGTTCAACTGGCTCACATAGCTCTCTGCTTAATTGGTGAGGGTAAAGTTCATTACAATGGTGAATGGCTTCCGACTGCGGATGTAATGAAAAAGGAGGGCTTGAAGCCGATGCAAATCTTCATTCGTGAAGGCCTCTCCGTAACAAACGGTACGTCGGTTATGACCGGAATTTCGATAGTCAATCAATACTATGCCGAAAATCTGGTAAAATACGCGACCTTAGCATCGGCATGGATAAATGAAATTGCTGAGTCTTTCGACGATTATATGTCTGTAGAAGAAAATATCTGTCGTCGACAGCCGGGTCAGCAGGTCATAGCACGATGGCTCAGAGAAACAAGCAAAGGAAGCAAACGTCTTCAGCGACGCGAGCATGAGCTATACAATCCCGAAAAAAATAAGGATAAGTATTTCGAACATAAGGTACAAGCATATTATTCGTTGCGTTGCATACCACAAATTCTTGGTCCTATATACGACACATTGCAGAATGCCCATGAAATTATTGAGAATGAGGTTAATTCAGCAAGCGATAATCCTATTGTAGATTATACTACAGAGAATATCTATCATGGCGGGAATTTTCACGGCGACTATATCTCTCTGGAAGCTGATAAAGTCAAGCTTGCCATTGTACGACTGACAATGACGGCTGAACGTCAACTCAATTACCTCTTCCACGACCGCATCAATGGAATACTACCCCCATTCCTCAATATGGGTGTACTTGGCCTCAACTATGGCATGCAGGCTTGTCAATTCACAGCTACATCGACTACTGCAGAGTGTCAGACTTTGGCAATGTCGAATTACGTCCACAGCATCCCCAATAACAACGACAACCAGGACATTGTGAGCATGGGTACAAACTCCGCATTACTGTGTCAAAAGGTGATAGACAATGCATATCAAGTAATGTCAATTCTCTTCATAGCTCTTGCCCAGGCAACAGATTGTCTAAACATCGCAGACAAATTAGCACCTGCAACACGGGAACAATATGATGCTATCCGTGCTATCTGTCCGAAATTTGTCGAGGACACCCCATTCTACGAAGAAATAGTACAAACTGAGGCTTATCTTCGTTCAAACATTTTAATTGCCCTGAAATAATGAATTACGCATTAGTAACTGGAGCCTCCCGTGGTCTTGGTGCTGCCATAGCAATCCAACTGGCCGAAGACGGTTATGCTGTGTTACTGAATTATCGCAGTAATGAAGAGACCGCTCTCGAGGTGCTTCATACAATACAGGATAAAGGGAAAACAGCCGAACTGCTACCTTTCGATGTAGCCAATGAGGCATCTGTAGATGAAGCATTGGAATGTTGGGAAAATGAGCATCCCGATGATCGCATATCTGTCCTTGTGAATAACGCCGGTGTTCGCGATGATAACCTGATGATATTCTTGCAAAGTGAACAGTGGCACAAAGTCATCAACACTACGCTTGATGGATTTTTCTATGTGACCCGTCGCGTCCTTAAGAGTATGCTAACCAAGCGTAATGGCCGTGTAATAAACGTTGCCTCACTTTCCGGTCTGAAAGGTTTGCCAGGGCAGACAAACTATTCCGCAGCAAAAGCGGCTCTTATTGGTGCTACAAAGGCTTTAGCTCAAGAAGTGGCACCCCGTAAGGTGACGGTAAATGCCATCGCCCCCGGCTTTATTAAGTCAGACATGACAAAAGATCTGAATGAGGCAGAACTGAAGAAAACTGTACCCCTTGGTCGATTCGGAGAGCCTCAAGAAGTGGCCGATTTAGTTTCTTTCCTCGCTTCACCCAAAGCTGCATACATCACCGGGCAGACAATTTCTATCAACGGTGGGCTTTATTAAACTGGAATTGCTATGGCAAAAAATAGACGCGTAGTTATAACCGGCATGGGCATTTGGTCCTGCCTGGGAAAAGATATAAACGAAGTCAAAGATTCGCTGTTTGCCGGGGCGTCCGGCATCGGCATTGACGACGCTCGCTTAGAGTATGGCTATAGGTCAGCTCTAACAGGAATTGTTGAACGCCCTAAACTCAAGGGTGTGCTTGACCGACGCCTAAGAGTTGGTATGTCTGAAGAAGCCGAATTTGCTTTTATGGCTTCAAAACAGGCCTTCGAGCAAGCTAATGTAGATGATGATTATCTCAAAAACAACGAGGTCGGAATTATTTTCGGCAACGATTCATCATCCAAAGCGGTAGTTGAGGCCCACGAAGTCATGAAGGAGAAAAAAGACTCTGCTCTTATTGGCTCAGGATCTATTTTCCAATCGATGAACTCGACCGTCAACATGAACCTCAGCACCATCTTCCATCTGCGTGGCATAAACCTCACCATTAGTGCAGCTTGTGCAAGCGGTTCACATTCTATTGGCATAGGATATCTAATGATTAGGGACGGACTTCAGGACATGATACTTGCTGGCGGCGCTCAGGAAGTCAACGTGTATGCAATGTCATCTTTTGATGCGCTTGGCACTTTCTCAGCCCGGATGGATAATCCGACTGCCGCGTCTCGCCCATTTGATAAAGACCGCGACGGACTTGTGCCCAGTGGAGGTGCCGCAGCACTTGTTCTGGAAGATTACGAACATGCTGTGGCACGTGGCGCCAATATCTTGGCTGAGGTTGTCGGTTACGGCTTCTCATCTAATGGCGGAGGAATATCATCGCCCAGTGACAAAGGTTCTTACATAGCAATGACTCGTGCCCTTGAAGATGCCGGTTTGTCTGCTGATGATATCGACTACGTCAATGCTCATGCTACTTCGACCCCGCAGGGAGACGATCTCGAAGCCAAGGCTTTGGACGAGCTCTTCAACGGCAAAAAGGCACTTATAAGTTCCACCAAGTCCATGACCGGTCATGAATGCTGGATGGCCGGAGCGAGCGAAGCCGTGTATAGCATCATAATGATGCAAAACAATTTCGTTGCCCCTAACATTAACCTCGATGAACCGAGTGAAGCAGCATCACAGCTTAACTTAGCGAGAGTTACGACACCGAAAGAGCTTGATATTATTCTTTCTAACTCGTTTGGCTTTGGAGGTACAAATAGTGCTTTGGTAATAAGAAAATTCAAAGATTAGATCATGAAAAAGTTGATTACCCTAATTTTTGCAATTATCATAGCTTTCCCGATTATTGCAGGAACAAAATTAATATCAGGCGACCTCTCAAAGTTGCCTGGCGCTAAGGCAATTCCTGTGTTTGTAAACTGGGATAATGCAGTATATGGTAATTCTGGGGCACTGGCTGATTTCCTTAGCACATCAATTAGAGATGACAACTGGGAAAAAGTATCACTGGACTACCTGCTTACGCGCACTAACGCTCAGACTGCCGAGTATGGAGTTCGCTTGACAAGTCCTCAGGATACCACAAGCTACAAATATAAAATGGAGATCTTAGTGCAATCTATTTCAAAAGATGGTACAATCCAAGGAATAATTAATATTATAAGCATTGACCCATCTGAAACAATTGCCTCAATTGAATTTAAATCGGATGATGCAGATAATAATGATAAGATTGCATTCCGCGATCAGTTCAAAAGTCTTGGTAAAAGTCTCGGAAAACTTATGACAAGTCAGTTCAAGAATAACAAAGACATAAAGACGGAATCAAGCAAAAAGAGACGAGAACGACCGGCTGATGATTATGATCCGCTTTATAATTGAATACTGTAAATCACAAAGCAAAATAACAGAAACAAAAACATAAATACTTATGAAAAAATTTATTTTCTCATTGCTGATGGTGATTTTGGCAATGCCCTGTTTCGCAGGGACCAAAATGGTCACGGGAAGTGTTTCCGAACTGATCGGAGCAAAAGTTGTCCCAGTTTCGATTAACTGGAATGACGCAATCTACGGTAAAGCTGGTACTCTTGAGGACTTTCTGAGTACGGCTGAGAGAAATTCAGACTGGGAGAAGGCTTCATTAGGATACTTCCTCACAAGAATGAACGAATCTATCGTTGAATACGGTGTCCGAGTATCGGACAGCCAGAGCGATGAATCTAAATATAAACTTGAAATTGTCGTAAATTCCATTTCAAAAGGAGGCGACATCAAGGGTGAAATCGTAGTTTCAGCTATCGGTTCGACTGACCCAATTGCTGTTATTGCGTTCTCTTCGGATGATGCAGATAGCAATGATAAGATTGCGTTCCGAGATCAGTTCAAAAGTATCGGCAAAAGCCTTGGCAAACTCTTTGTCAAAGACTTTAAAGAAGCCGAGAAGGCTAAAAAGAACCACTAAAAATATAGGGCTATAGGATTGTATATCAATCAGCCCATAATATATTAGGACATCCGTAATGAACCTGTTTCCCGAACTTAAAAAGAGATATTGCAATGAAACTCTTTCTGCAAGAGAGGCTCAACGTCAAGCTGAGTTCATTGCATTTGGGCCCGCAATTTTCCAGACAGCCCGAATAATGCTCAATTGGGGCATTATGGATATGTTGCGTGACAGTGACAACGGGATGACTGTCATTGAGGTGGCAGAAAAAGCCCAAATCAGTGAGTATGCAGCCAAATGTCTGCTGGAGGCCTCTCTAAGCATTGGAATAGTTCTTGTAGACCCTGAAACTAATCGGTTTACCATTTCCAAAACCGGATGGTTTCTTATCAATGACCCGGCAACACGAGTCAACATAGACTTCAATCACGATGTTAACTATCGGGGTTGGTATTACCTTGACGAGTCTCTGAAAAACGGGAAACCGGAGGGGCTTAAGACGCTTGGCAACTGGCCCACTATTTATGAAGGTCTGTCAACCCTACCGAAAGAGGTTCAGAACAGTTGGTTCGCTTTTGACCATTTCTATTCTGACAGCTCTTTCGAGCAGGCTCTTGATATAGTATTCGCATCAAATCCGCGAACACTTCTCGATGTTGGCGGAAACACCGGCCGATGGGCTCTGCAGTGTGTAGGACATGATCATAATGTAAAAGTTACTATTCTTGATTTACCGCAGCAGATTGAGATGATGCAAAACAACATTGCTGATAAATACGGTGCGGATCGCATTGAAGGGCTTGGCATTAATTTGCTGGACGAAAATGCAAAAATGCCTGAAGAATGCCGTTTCGATGCTATTTGGATGAGCCAGTTCCTCGATTGTTTTAGTGAGGAGCAGATTGTGAGCATCCTTAAACGAGCCGTTCAGGTAATGGACGCTGACTCACGCCTTTATATAATGGAAACCCTGTGGGATAGACAGCGCTTTGAACCAGCGTCTTTGTGTCTCACTCTCACAAGCCTTTACTTCACAGCAATGGCTAACGGCAACAGCAAAATGTGCCATTCGGAGGACTTGTACGGGTTGATAGAAAAGGCTGGGCTTAAAGTAGAAACAACCCATGACCGACTCGGTCAAGGGCACAGTATAATAGTATGTAAAAAATAAAATGGATCGTAAACAGATAGAAGATGAAGTAAAAGATTTTCTTATCGAAGATTTGGAAATCGACGAGGAGAAAATCTATCCTGAGGCCAACCTGAAAGAAGATGTTGGCATTGACAGCCTTGATTTCGTTGACATTGTTGTAATCGTAGAAAAGCGTTTCGGTTTCAAAATCAAGCCTGAAGAAATGGCTAAAGTTAAGACACTCAACGAGTTCTATGATTATATAGAAAGCAAAGTAAGCAAATAAAAGCTAATATAGGCATAAATTTTGGAGAAGGAACTTCAACATAGCGAATGTAAAGGGACAACCTACGGCAACAGCTGGATGCACAGGCATCTGGTTGGAATGTTGCGTGTCATTCCTCCGCGGTTGATTTATGCCTTTGCCAAAGTTTTTGTTATTCCACCAACAGTTGCCATCAACACAAATGGCCGTCGATATGCTTATTCCTTTGCTCGCAAAAGGCTCGGGTTAGGACGTTTTGACGCAATCAAATATGTCTTTCGTAATTTCAACGCTTTTGCTGAAGTTATTATAGACCGATTCGCCATGTATGCCGGACGGAAATTCGACGTTGAGTTGGATGGGTACGACTATTATTTGTCACTTGATAGCTCGCCATCCGGATTCGTACAGCTTTCGTCTCATATTGGTAATTATGAGCTGGCTGGGTATACTTTGAAAGCAAAGAACAAACGCTTCAACGCACTTGTTTTCGGCGGTGAAAAAGCTACAGTAATGGCTAATCGCCAAAGTATGTTTGCCCCCAACAGTATACGGATGATACCAATGAGTGCCGACATGAGCCATTTGTTCATAATTAATGAAGCACTAGACAACGGAGAGGTGGTTAGTATGCCAGCTGATCGTGTTTTCGGCTCTGCTAAATCTTACAGTCTTCCCTTGCTGGGGGCTAATGCCAACTTACCGCAAGGTCCATTCGTGATGGCGGCGACCAAGCACGTACCAATGCTTTTTGTAGCGGTGATGAAGGAAGGGAAAAACAGGTATCGAATCATAATAAGACCTATAGCAGGCGCATCCGAAGAAATGCAACCCCGAAAGGAGGCAGAACGTATGGCTCGTGAATTTGCCAACTTGCTCGACGATACAGTACGCCATTATCCCGAACAATGGTATAATTATTTTAATCTTTGGACTGATGACTGACTTTAAAAATATAGACGTACACGAGCTGCTGCCGCAGTGTGAGCCGTTTGTTATGGTGGGGCATCTTCTACACTTTGATATGCAACGCACCGAAACCGACATGACTGTTGCTCCGGACAATCTTTTTGTAGAGAACGGTGTTCTCGCGGCATCGGGCCTGGTTGAGAATATTGCACAAACCTGTGCTACCCGCATTGGCTATATCAACAAGTATATCTTGAAAAAAGGTATTCAGTTAGGTTTTATCGGCGCAATCCGTAACTTAACTATAAAAGAGTTGCCGGCTGTCGGTTCAACGATCACCACAACAATCAATGTTATTGAGGAAATCATGGGCATGATTATGGTCGAAGCCGTGGTCAAAAGCGGTGAAAACCTACTGGCCGAAGGCATTATGAAAATAGCTTTGAGCAAGGATGAAGCAATCAGATAAAACAACAATGAAACGACTCATCGCACGCAAAGACTTTAGCATTCGGTTCAGTGAAGTGGATTCCATGAACGTAGTATGGCACGGTTCCTACCCGCTGTACTTCGAGGACGCTCGTGAGGAATTTGGCCGAAAGTATGGACTCGGCTACATGACGTTCCTCAATAATGGATACTATGCACCACTGGTTGAATTGAATTTCAAATATAAGAAGGCGATATTCTATCAGTCGCAACCCGAGATAATAATAACCTACATACCAACCGAGTCGGCTAAAATAGTTTTCGAATACGAGATTCGCGATAAGGTTAGTGGGGAAACCTTCGCCACCGGACGCTCCGTGCAGGTGTTTACAGGTTTTGATCATCAGCTTGTTTGGGAGTCTCCGGAGTTTTATCGCAATTGGCAGAAGAAATGGGAGGTATTATAATCAATAAGATTGCAGACAACATTATATCACCATTGGGGCTCTCCTCACAGGAGAACTTCGATGCTGTGATGCGCGGAGACACGCGGCTGAAACTTCATTCCGGTATGTTCGGTTTGCCTGAAGATTTTGTTGGCTCCATTCTTGATTGCAATATCATATCCCAAGAGGCTGAGAAATGTAATATCTCTTCCGAGAAATATACTTTCTTTGAAACTATCGCCATCATGTCGATAATTAAGGCCGCTGAAAATATCGAAATCGATTTAGGTGCTGACGATGTAGTATTTGTCCTGTCATCGACAAAAGGCAATGTTGAAGTTTTAGAGTCAAATCCTTATGACGAGCGCTATTACTTGTCACAGTCAGCTGACAAAATCACTAGATTCTTCAAGAATAGCAACCGACCTATTGTCGCCTCAAATGCCTGCATCTCTGGAGTATGTGCCCAAATTGCTGCGGTCAGGTTTCTGAAAGCGGGCTTGTATAGGACAGCGGTAGTAGTTGGTTGCGATACGCTTTCAAAATTCATTGTGTCAGGTTTCCAGTCATTTAAGGCATTGAGCCCAGAACAGTGCAAGCCCTTTGACAAGAATCGTCAGGGACTCAATCTTGGCGAAGCAGTAGGAACATTAATTCTCCAAACATCTGATGCTGGAGATTGGGAATATATAACATCATCAATCCACAATGATGCCAATCATATCTCCGGACCATCTCGTACAGGCGAAGGCACTTACCGTGTTTTGAACGATATGCTTAGTCGAGTTAACGAAGAAGACTTATCTTTCGTCAACCTGCACGGCACTGGTACTAACTACAATGATGAGATGGAATCTATAGCCATAGAGCGAGCCGGGCTTTCCGGGACTCCATGCAACGGTTTGAAAGGATACTTCGGTCATACTCTCGGAGCGGCTGGCATCATCGAAACTATCCTTTCAATGTTTGCTGTAGACAATTCTGTTATTCTGCCAACTAAGGGGTTTTCTGAGCAAGGAACATCACAATCTCTAAATGTGGTCCCCTACAGTCGCTCGTCAGAAAAAAGAGCCTTCTTCAAGGTTCTTTCGGGCTTTGGTGGCTCTAATGCCGGAATTGCATACCGGAAGAAAGGAACGCAACTATGAAATTGCTAAAAGAAATCAAAATCGAACCCAACAAAGTGTTTACCGATGGGCAGTTTAATGCAGATCTGTCGGGCAAAACACTGGTCGAGATTTATCGTCATATTTGTGGAACATATCCCAAGTTCTTTAAGATGGACGGTCTCTGCAAACTCGGATTTGTAGCAGCTGAATGGTTGTTATCCGATGTAAGCGCTGAGGACAAGGCAAATAGTTCTGTTATCCTCTTCAATCATGGCGGTTCAGTATATACAGACAGAATTTACGAAGACACGATCAAAGACTCAGAAAATTACTTTCCCAGTCCGGCTCATTTTGTGTATACTCTGGCAAATATCGTAACAGGCGAAATTGCCATACGACATAAGATATACGGAGAAACATCTTTTTACATCCTTGATAATGAGGATGTAATGAATGCGCAGCCTATTGAAGCTTTAATTGATGAATCTCAATCTCCACTTGTTTTAACAGGATGGGTGGATTATGAGTCGGAAACAGAATTCAAAGCTGAAATTAAACTAATTAGCAAATAAATAATACCCAATATAATGGAAGAACTTATCAATACACTTAAAGAACAGATTATAGAAGTTCTTAATCTTGAGGATCTGACTCCTGAAGATATTGACGCACAGGCACCTTTATTTGGTGAGGGTCTTGGACTCGACTCTATTGATGCACTTGAACTTATTGTGCTGATGGAGCGCGAATATGGCATCAAGCTTACAAACCCTGCCGAAGGTAAGGCAATATTCAGCTCAGTAGCATCTATAGCTGACTACGTAAGCAAAAACCGCAAAAAGTAAAAAATGGAAGACGGAGTTTACATAACCGGACTCGGAGTAATATCCTCACTTGGCGAAGGCATAGAGCAAACACTCAATGCTATCCTTGCTGAGCGCTCAGGTATTAGTTCCATCCGATACTTACATACCAGCCATACCGATTTGCCAGTCGGAGAGGTCGGCATGTCCAACTCTGAGCTGGCTGTTAAACTCAATCTTTCATATCCTGAATCAGAGTTACGAACAGTAATGCTGGGTATCATTGCAGGAAAGGAAGCTGTCAAGTCAGCATCGCTGAACGAAGATGATTTTCGTCGGACAGCATTCATCAATGGTACTACAGTCGGTGGAATGGACATGACCGAACAGGCTTTTGGAAAAGTATTTGCCAATGAGGCAAATTGTCCGGAAGTAAAGGACATGAAGTACAATGACTGCGGATGTTCCACTGAACTCATAGCTAAAGAACTTGGCAAGTTCAAGACTATGGCCACAATTTCAACTGCCTGTTCTTCAGCAGCCAATGCCGTCATTTTCGGTGCAAATCTGATAAAGGCAGGTGTGGTCGATATTGCAGTAGTAGGCGGTGCTGAGGCTTTAACTCGTTTTCATGTTAATGGCTTCAATACACTGATGATTCTGGATCATGAGCAATGTAAGCCTTTCGACCAAAATCATTGTGGCATAAACCTGGGAGAAGGCGCGGCGTATATTGTCATAGAAAGTGAAAAATCTATGCATCGTCGAGGAGTAAAGCCTTACGCTATGCTCAAAGGCTTTGCCAACACATGTGATGCTTTCCATCAAACAGCCACGTCCGATAACGGAGAAGGCCCGTATTTGTCAATGCGTAATGCGATGGATATGGCCGGCTTGTCACCAGAGGATATCGATTATGTCAATACGCATGGAACCGGAACCCCGAACAATGATTCAAGCGAACTGAATTCGATGAAACGTTTATGGACAACCAAATGTCCACGATATTCATCTACCAAGGCGTTTACCGGACACACAACGAGTGCATCTGGAGCAATAGAGGCTGTAATATGTTTATTAGCAATTAAGCACTCTTTTATACCGACATCTCTTGGTTGCACTGTTCCTATGGACATGCTTTATAAACCTGTCATGGAAACCATCAAGGATATACCTTTAAGAAATGTCCTGATGAATTCCTTTGGTTTTGGAGGCAATGACACTTCGATAGTATTCACAGCAACAGCAAATTAAGCTTATGGCAAAGAAATGTTACATACTCTCGGCTGCGCAAGTGTCATGTCAAAAGCCTCTTTCGGATGATTGGTCTAATAATCCGATTGTTTGTGAGTCTGATTATGTACGTGCCATAGAGCCTGACAGTAAATCGTTTATCCCTGTTGGTGAAGCACGTCGCATGAGCAAGTTGCTTAAACGTGCAATTTGCACATCTATATCGGCTTTGAAAGCATCAGGTATCGAGCATCCCGATGCCATAATTACTGGCACCGGCATGGGTTGTATTGAAAATTCGGAAAAATTCCTAACCGATATGGAGAAGTACGGTGAGAATATGCTCAAACCGACTTTGTTCATGCAATCTACGCACAATACCATCAGTTCGCTTATAGGGATCAACCTCAAGTGCCACGGTTACAATAGCACGTATTCGCAGCGCGGCGTCTCTTTCGAAAACGCGCTCTGGGACGCATGGCTGCAAATTAAACAAGACGCCATAAGCAATGCTTTGGTAGGAAGCCACGATGAAGTAACTCCACTTGTGGCTAAGATATTGAAGCAAACCAACTCAGATTATAGATTCATATCTGAGACTTCAGTATCGTTTATGACTGCGTCAGAAAACCTTACTGGCAATGGCGTAGAAATCATTGATGTTCAGATTCTGAATGAACCAAAGGCTGAAGAACTTCAAAACATCTTAAATGCTGCAAAACCCAGTCTCGTTATTTGCGGCACAAACGGTAATCCTATCAACGACGAACCATACAATTCTGTAATTGACGGGAAATATCCTGTGGTGGAATACCGTAATCTTTTCGGAGACAACTATTCGTCGTCAGCGCTTGGAACTTATGTCGGATTCGTAATTCTTCAGCGACAGTCAGTTCCTGAGCATCTCGCAAAAGATAATGAGTATCCCTCAAAGATAAACAGGATGGTCATTCTGAATCATACTGGAGAACTTTGGTCTATAATAACTTTGCAAAAAGACGAGTGATATGTGGTGGCTGTTAGTATTATCCGTTATACAGAGCGTTCTACTTGCCTTAGGACAGGTAGTGTTGAAGATTGCACTCCAGATTATGCCGCCGTTTGGCTGGAATTCCAAGTTTTGGCTGAGTCTTCTCACTAATTGGCAGTTCGCATTGAGTGGAATAATATTCGGCAGCGCCTCTATATTGTGGATGTATATTCTCAAACATTACCCGCTAAGCATGGCCGCTCCTTTAGTAAGTATGAGCTATGTCATAACAACATTAATGGCTATTATCGTATTTCACGAGACAGTCCCATGGGAACGTTGGTTAGGTACCGGACTAATTCTATGTGGCGTGATATTGGTGGTAAGTAAATATTGAAACTATGATTAAGAAGATATTGATACTATGCCTTATACTTTTACAGGGCATTATTTCCAGCGCTATGACGCCGGAGCAGAAAAAAGCAGCCTTAAATAAAATAAGCACGGCTGCCGCTGCTTTACCCAGCATGACTTGCGACTTTACTCAGACAAAGAAAGTCTCGCTGGTCAAGGAAACAATGACGTCCCAAGGCAAGATGTATTACAAGAAGCCCGACAAGTTGCGTTGGGAATATACATCACCTTATACTTACACATTTATTTTCAATGGGACAAAAGTATCGGTGAAGAACTCTAAAAAGAAGAGTGTAATTGATACCCAGTCAAACAAGGTATTCAAAGAGGTCGCCCGTATAATGATGAATACTGTAACCGGCAAAGCGCTAAATAACCCGGCGGACTTTAAAACCGATGTTGCAGAAGGTAGTTCAGGATGGCTGGTAACATTGATACCAAAGCGTAAAGACATGAAGTCAATGTTCAACAAAATCATTATCACATTTCGCAAAACGGACTGTATGGTGACTGAAATACAGATTTTTGAGAAGAACGGAGACTCTTCAACAATTAAACTTAAGAATGTCAAATCATCAGTACATGTAGATGACACGCTTTTTAGTATACATTAGTATTCTTCTATCTTTCGTCTTTCAGACAAAAGCAGAGGTCTTGGTTGACTCACTGGATAGGTCGGAAAAATATAATTTCGAGCTGTCTACTGAGAAGGGCTACCTTAGCGGCATCCTGATACTTAGTCAAGAAGGAGACGTGATTAACGGATGTATGTTTAATGAGTTCGGAGTAACGGCGATGGATTTTACATACGATATTTCCAAGGATAAGCTTAAACTACTCCATGTGATCAAGTTTCTGGACAAATGGTATATCAAGCGTGTAGTTAGCAAAGACGTCAAAGCATGTATTAAGACTCTATGGGGAATGCCTTTGAAACCGGAAAAGAATATAGAGGTATCAGTATCTCCCAATGAGACTGTCGTGTATAACAAGAAACGGAAAATCAGGTATATATACTCACCAATGCAAGAATCAAATGACACTAAAGAATAATCTTTATAGCATAATATCTCTGAACCGAGACAATAATTCTGCATCCGTGGAACTATTGCCCGATTCTCTGATTTATAAAGTGCATTTCCCGGAACGGCCAATCACTCCCGGAGTATGCATCATACAGATAGTTACCGAGATATTGGGAGAACTTAAAGGTATCAATCTGTCTCTTATTGAGGTTAAGAACGTAAAATTTCTTGAAGTCTTAAGCCCTTCGGAAACGAAGACTGTTTCTATCAACTTCGATAAGATACTCGAAGAAGACAACTCTATTAAGGTGAGAGGCACCGTTGCCGATGAAGCAAAAATATACACAAAATTCTCATTCATCTATAAATAAGAATGAACTCGAATTCGGTTAAGCAGACCATGAAGGCTCATAAAATTTGCGTCTTGATTCCGACATACAATAATGCCGGTACTCTTGGCGATGTCTTAACCGAAGTACTTAAATATAGCGATGATGTAATTGTCGTAAACGACGGTAGCACAGATGCTACGCATACGTTACTTCAGGAATTTGCTGATAAAGTTACCCTGGTTGAATACGACACCAACAAAGGAAAGGGATATGCCTTGAAGCAGGGCTTCAAAGAAGCACGAGAGCGAGGTTATGACTACGCTATCACGATGGATTCGGATGGGCAGCATTATCCTTCAGAAATCTCTGCTTTTGTCAGAGCTATTATAGAACATCCCGGAGCTCTGATTATCGGAGAGCGTGATTTATCCAAAGTTGATATCAATGGTAAGAGTTCATTCGCCAATAAATTCTCTAATTTCTGGTTTACCGTTCAAACAGGACGCAAGCTTAAAGACACTCAAACCGGATATCGTGCTTATCCTCTGAAACATCTTTATGGTTTCGGGCTGATGACAAATCGCTACGAGGCAGAATTGCTATTGCTGGTCTTTTCAGCTTGGAATAGTGCAGAGATTGTGTCTATGCCGATTCCTGTTTTCTATCCTTCGCAAAGAGAGAGAATCTCGCACTTTCGTCCAGCACTTGACTTTACCCGTATCAGCATCCTAAATACAATCTTATGTATTGGGGCTATTTTGTATGGTTTACCTGTCAGGATATGGCAAAACATTCGGCGCAAGAGAATTTTTGGCAAACCAATGAACTGGTTCGTTAAAAAGGACAAGCCTGCGAATATTACTATTGGCAGAATATGCCGCACGGGCTATACTTTGCTTCATTTTGTATTTTGGTCAATAATAGTGTTTAAGCCGTATGTATGGCTTAACTTCAAGTTTTCCAAGCCTACAGCAAAAAAACGTCGCTCTCTCTATGAAAAGATCTATCACATATCATCATTTTTCACGCGGAATTTCCCAGGCGGCAAAACCTCTATTGAGAATTGCGCCAAAGAAGACTTCCGTAAGCCCGCGATAATAGTCTGCAATCATCAGTCACACCTTGATTTGCCGATACTTATGTCATTGTCTCCAAATCTGATCTTTATGACGAATGATTGGGTTTGGAAAAACAAGTTCTTTGGGAATATTGTCCAATCGGCTGGCTATGTGTGTATGACTGAGGGCATAGATTCAATGCTGCCCAAGATTAAAAGCATGGTAGAACAAGGTTGCTCGGTAGTGATTTTCCCGGAAGGTACTCGATCGGATGACTGTAAGATTCAGCGTTTCCATCAGGGCGCTTTTTCGCTTGCCCAACAACTGGGACTTGACATACTTCCGATGGTATTGCACGGTGCTGGTCACTATCTACCTAAACACGAGAATATGCTGCGCAAAAATCCTATGACACTTAGGGTCTTGCCTAGAATAAGCCAGGAATCTGTCAAAGAAATGCCGTTTCGCAAGCAGGCTTCATTATGTCGGGGTCTCATTAACGAAGAATTGCAGAGCATCGCGTCAGGGAAAGAAACGCCTAAATATTATGCGTCATTGGTACTATATAAATACGCTTATCGTGGATGGGCTACTGTTAGCCAATGCAAAAACGCATTATCTCAAATAGGCAAGTATGAAGAGATAATAAGCTACCTTGATGGTCATGTAGCTTTTGTCAATTCCGGTATCGGAGTTATTCCATTGTTGTGTGCGCTTGCTAATCCATCGGTTCATGTATATGCGTTTGTGACGGGTAAAAGAGATTATGAGACATTTACCGCGACTGTCGGTTTGCCGAACAATCTTAGCATACATAAAGTAGTCTTTCAGGAGGATTACGACATCATGCCAATCGACACGCGGGTATTCATACTCGGTAAGCCGGCTATGGCTCAATTATTTGAAAAATATAACCACTCATTAATATCCTTAAATGATGAATAAAACTTGTTTGATAATCGGAGGAGGAATGGGGGGCTTATTCACCGGAGCGTTCCTTGCTAAAAACAGTGTAAAAGTTACCGTTCTTGAAAAAAACGAGATAATAGGAGGCGGTCTGCAGTGTTTTCAGCGCAAAGGAAAAATTTTTGAGACCGGGATGCATGTTCTTGGAGGCTTTCACCCGGGAGGAAATCTGCGCAAAATATGCAGTTATCTGGGCATATTAGACAAACTTAAAATCCAGCACATTCCGGATGATTGCATGGATGAAATATACTATCATAAAACCGGCGAAGTCTTCCACATAGCATCCGGTCGAAAAGGATTTGTCGACAGTCTTGCCGCATATTTCCCTAAAGAAAGGGCCAATCTGAAAAGATATATAGACGAGCTTTACCGTATCACTAATGAAGTATCGAGGTTTTCACTGCGAGAAGAAACATCTTTCCTGCAAGTCCATTCGGAAAATTTTCGGATGGCTGCTGACAAACTTATAGCTTCTTATATTGATGACCCCAAATTACGGGATGTTTTGGCCTACCTAAACCCGTTTTATAGTGGTATAAAAGGTCTTACACCGGCCTATGTTCATGCACTGCTTAGCGTACTGTATATTAACGGAGCCTCACGTTTCGAGAGCGGAAGCCAGCAACTCGCGCAAGCATTACAAGATGTCATAGAGTTAAATGGAGGACAAGTAATTCTGGGCTGTAATGTTACACAAGTAGATGTTAAAGACCGCTGTGTTACTCATGTTTTGACAGCAGATGGCAATAAATACACTGCGGATTTTTTCGTTTCCTCGTTGCATCCAACAGTCTTGGCTGGAATTATCACCCCCGGAACATTTCGCCCGGGATTTGTAAACCGCCTTAATTCACTACCCGACACCGCTTCGGCTTTTTCGGTGTATATCGACCTGAAAGAAAAAGCTTTCCCGTACATTGACCATACTTGTTACTATAATGAAGATTTCGGTCAGATATGGCAACAAGAAAATGAACCTATTGAGACCTGGCCGCGTGCTTTTATGTACATGACTCCGCCGGATGCGGATCAGACTCAGTATGCCTCGCGGTTATTGGTACATTGTCTTATGGATTTTAAGGAGGTTGAAAGATGGAAGAACACAATAACCGGTCACAGAGGCGAGGATTACGAAGTTTGGAAAAAGCAACGAGTTGAGGCCATTCTTGCGAAACTTAGTCTTGTACATCCAGAAATCAATGAGGCTGTTGCTAATATATACTCAGCATCACCGTTAACAATCAGAGACTTCTACGGCACTCGACGCGGCTCTATCTTTGGTTACCGTAAAGATTGTGATAATATGTTCGAGGCGATTCTGCCGGTGTATACAAAGGTTAAGAACCTATATTTAACAGGCCAGAACTTAATTTTGCATGGCAACTGTGGAGTGCCGCTAACCGCACTCAGCACGGCCGAGGCTGTACTGGGTCGCAATCTTATAAACGAAATAAACGACCATGATGAAACGGATTGCTAACATACTGATATTAATCGTCATCTCTTTGCTTTCCGATGTCCGGATAAATGCTCAAACAGCAATTAACATCTGGGAAGGCACCAATAATAAGGCCAATGTAAAGTTGACACCGTATATCGCTGAGGGCAATAGTAATCCTGCCATCATAGTATGTCCTGGAGGAAGCTATTTTTGGCTTGACCGTAAAACCGAGGGGCACGGCGTAGCCCAGTGGCTGCAGTCTCAGGGTATTTCTGCTTTTGTCCTTGAATACCGAGTCGGTGGTGTACCTGCATTCATTACGCATTACCGCTTGCTGTCTCGCGGCAACCGATATCCCGATATGCTTTTGGATGTGCAGCGAAGCATATATCTTGTCCGGCAAAATGCAGAAACTTGGAAAATAAATCCTGATGCTGTCGGTGTTATGGGTTTTTCTGCAGGTGGACATTTGGCGGCTTTGTCTGGAATATATTTCGACAGTAATCTTCTTGAAACACAAGTTTCATTAAAACCGAATTTCATCGCAAGTATCTATCCAGTTGTAAGCCTTACAGCTCCTTGCACTCATAAACGTTCAAGGCGAGGTCTGCTTGGCGAAGGGTCAGATATAAGTTCAGCAATGAAGGATTCGCTTTCAATAGAATGCCGAGTACGCACAGATATGCCACCGGTGTTTCTAATGAATTGCGTCGATGATCCGATTGTGAAATATCAAAATTCCGAACTGTTTGATTCGGCGATGACCGCTAAAGGAGTTGAGCACAAATATATTCAATACAAGACCGGCGGACACGGTTTTGGCGCAAACCCATCCAAAACCACTTCAGAGGCAATAGCCTGGAAGGATGAATTTATCAACTGGTTAAAGAACATATTAAAATGACTAAATATTCGCACGAAGACATAGAATTTTGCACGCCAGAAGAAATCCGTGATTACCAAAACGGCAAACTTCGGGAAGCATTGAACTATCTAAACGGACATTCGCCATTCTATCAGCGCATGTTTCGGGAGAATGGTATTGATCTTGAGTCTATAAAAACTGTAGATGACCTTGTCAAAATTCCATTTACAGAGAAGAAGGATCTCCAACTTTATAATCGAGATTTTATCTGCGTCCCTGCTGAAAAGATAATCGATTATATTACGACTTCAGGGACGCTTGGCGAACCGGTAACATTCGGCTGTACCGATTCGGATCTTGAGCGTCTGGCTTACAACGAAATGAAATCATTCAGCTGTGCCGGACTGAAGCCGGGGAATATTGTTCAGCTTATGACCACTATGGACAAACGGTTCATGGCCGGACTTGCATACTTCCTTGGCATCCGAAAACTCGGTGCCAGCATCATTCGAGTCGGTAATGGTATGCCACAGCTTCAGTGGGACACCATCAACCGATTGCATCCCGATACAATCATGTGCGTTCCTTCCTTCATCCTTCGATTGGTGGAGTATGCAGAGCAAAACAATATAGACTATCGCAGTTCAAGCATCAAACGTATAATTGGTATAGGAGAAGGCTTACGTGAACAAGATTTCAGCCTCAACCTACTCGGTAAACGAATTAAGGAGAAATGGGACGTGGATTTGTTTGCCACATATTCTTCTACTGAGATGGGAGCCACATTCTCAGAGTGCACATGCGGTTGTGGCGGCCATCATCATCCTGAGCTCATAATCGTCGAGATTATTGGCGATGACAACAAACCTGTTGCCGATGGCGAGCATGGCGAGGTGGTTATCACCACTCTGGGGGTCGAAGGGATGCCGCTACTTCGTTTCCGCACCGGAGATATAAGTAGCAAGATTACTACCCCGTGCGCCTGCGGTCGCAACTCTTTCCGTCTCACCCCGTTGTTGGGTCGCAAGAACAACATGATAAAGCTGAAAGGCACGACTATCTATCCACCTGCAATAAACGATGTTCTTGACAATACTCCTTATGTGATAAACTATGTAGTTGTTGTGCGCAACAGTTACGCAGGAACAGATGAGGTTGTTGTCAAGGTTGGTGTTGCAGCCCCTCAACCCTTCGATGTCATCAAAGATTTAAAAGATCGGTTCCGTTCTCGCTTACGAGTAGCTCCGATTGTAGAAATCCTATCACCTGAAGACATTGCTAAAATCAACAATCCTGGAGACAAACGTAAACCTGTGAAGTTTATAGACCAACGTCAACAAAATTAATTGGAGGGAAATGAATAGGTTTTTCATCGGTATTTACGATTGGTTCTGTCATCATAAAATTGTTGGCTGGGCTAGTTGTGTGCTACTTACCGTAGCACTGGTGCTTTCTATGCTGTCACTGCATTACAAAGAGGATATCTCAGCCTTTCTGCCTCTTGATAAAGAAAATCAAACGGCTCTGAATGTGTATCAAGACATTTCGGGTGCCGGTAAGATTTTTGCAATAATCAGCACTAAAGACACCACCGATGTTGACCCACAGGAACTTGTTGATGGCGTTGAAAAATTCACCACGATTATCGCTGAATCAGATTCACTTGGGTATATTTCAAACATAGTAAAACAGATCGATCTGGACCAAGTTATGGAAATAGGCGATGAAGTATATGAAAATATACCCTATTTTCTTACCGAAAAGGATTATGCGAGAATCGACAGCCTGCTTGCGTCGCCAGAATACATTCAACGTAAAATAGACGAAGATAAACAGCTGTTGCTGTTTCCCACTTCAGGTGTCATAGTCCAGAATATAGCCCGTGACCCATTAGACTTGTTCTCTCCAGCCATCAATCGTTTGTCAAATACAGGCGCCACTATAAATCACGACACATATGACGGATATATCCTGTCTCCTGACGGTCAAAAAGCCATAGCTATCTTACAGTCGTCATTTGGTGCTAATGAGTCGGAAAACAATAGCAAACTGGTTGGCCTGTTGAACAACGCAGCCAATATAACTATGGCAGAAAATCCGCGCCTTGATGTACATGTTATCGGCGGCCCGGTCATAGCTGTTTCAAATGCTGATCGCATAAAATCGGACAGTGTGCTGGCTGTCGCCATCGCCGGGATATTGATAATTGCTTTGCTAATTTATATGTTCCGTAGCGCCAGGAATATTTGTCTAATTATCGTTTCTGTTGCATGGGGCTGGCTGTTCGCCATAGGCATTATCGGATTGTTCTACAGTTCAGTATCTCTAATTGTAATTGGTATATCGTCAGTCATTTTAGGAATAGCTATCAATTATCCCCTCCATTTGATAGACCATTTGCGAGAGAGCGAGAATCGGCGGGCTGCAATGAAAGAGATAATAAGTCCTCTCGTTGTAGGCAATATTACTACGGTCGGTGCATTCCTCTGCCTTGTGCCGCTTAATGCTTCGGCTCTCCACGATTTGGGGCTTTACGCATCACTTCTTTTAGTTGGTACAATCTTATTCGTGCTCATATTCTTACCCCATTTGGTAAAAACGAGGAAACCGGGAAGTGCAAAAGTTGAAGCACCGGCATTGATAACGCGAATTTCATCTATTAAACTTGAGAATAACAAATGGGCGGTTCGTGTGATATTGATCTTAACTGTCATCTTCGGATTTTTCAGCTTTAAAACCGAGTTTGACTCAGATATGCGAAATATTAACTACCTTACTCCTGAGCAGAAAACTGACATGGAATACTTTCAAAGATTGAGCACAGGTTCTAACAAGACTGAGAGTATTTATGTGGTTAGTAGCGGTGACTCATGGGATAAGGCTTTGTCGCAAAACGACCATATTTCAAAAACGATAGATTCGCTGGTCTGCGTTGGACTCGCTACAAAGCACAATGAAGTCTCTGATTTTTTGACATCAGAGAAGGTTCAACAGTCAAGGCTTGTGAAATGGAATGCGTTTGTTCATAAATACCCTAACTTGCTTTCAGAAATAAGTCGTGCAGGCGAAACTGCTGGATTCAGCGAGGATGCTTTTTCAAACTTTGCAGACATTGTTACTGCTGATTATTCGCCAGTAGGCATTGACCATTTTGAATCGCTTACCTCGTTGGCATTTATGAATAATCTCAGTATTGACGCCGACAGTATAAAGCACGTTGTGCAAAGCATAGAAGTTAGCACAGACAGAGTTGATAAGATTAAGGAACACATTAAAGCTCAAGATGGTTTTGACGGGTTAGCCTTTGACGTGAAAAGCATGAACAGCTCTATCGCAAATACTTTGTCAGATGACTTCAATTACATAGGCATCGTTTGTGGATGTATCGTATTCTTATTCCTTTGGCTTTCATTGGGAAGCATAGAGCTGGCAATAGTCTCATTCATGCCTATGGCTGTCAGCTGGATATGGATTTTAGGTATAATGGGTATGCTTGGTATAAAATTCAACCTCGTAAATATCATCCTGGCAACGTTCATATTCGGACAAGGAGATGACTACACCATTTTTATGACCGAGGGGTTGTCTTACGAATTAGCTTACCGCAAAAAGGTATTAGCGTCGTTCAAGAACAGTATTACAGTGTCTGCACTTATTATGTTCATTGGTATAGGCACTTTGATATTTGCAAAGCATCCGGCTATGAGATCGTTAGGTGAAGTAACAATAGTGGGAATGCTTTCGGTAGTGGTCATGGCATATCTGATACCGCCACTCATATTCAACTGGTTGGTTAAGAAAAGAGGGAAACTTCGCGAACGCCCGATTACACTAAAGAAAATATTATGTACGGGGTTCTGTGCCTTCGTATTCCTGTCACAACTCATGGTGGCATATATCCTCGGCTTCTTTATGTTTGTTTTGACAAAACGTACTCCTAAAAAAGAACAATTGTTACATCGCTTTTGCTGTTCAGTGTTCCGTTGGGATGTTAAACGTATGCCCGGACAAAAATTCAGATATGTGAACAAGCAGAATGAAGACTTCTCAAAACCAGCTGTTATTATAAGTAATCATCAGTCGCTGCTCGATTCTTTCTACCTGATGACCCTTTCTCCCAAAATGGTTATGCTTGCCAACGACCATGTTGGCGAAAACATTATAACCGGGCGCATGTTTCGTTGGCTTGGCTTTGTTACAGTCGGTCAAGGATATGAAAAAATGTCTGAAAAAATTCGCCCTTATATTGAACAAGGCTACAGCGTGGCTTTATTCCCTGAAGGCGAAAGACCAAGAAAGGCAAGCCCTGTAATAAAACGGTTCCACAAAGGTGCTGTACAATTTGCTCAGGATTTCAACTTAGACATCTTACCCGTTTATCTCTATGGAATAGCCCAAGCCATGCCTAAAGGTGTCGCAATTTCGAACGGAGGAGAAATACAAATTGAGGTAGGGAAACGTATAACACCTGCTCAGCTCATGGCGTTTGGAGATACGGAGCAGCTGAGATCTCAAGCAATTCATGAGTTATATCAGAACCATTTTACTGAAATCAGGCGTACTTTATCGACGGTCAAACAATTATCGCCAATCGTTTACGATAGATACCGTTATAAAGGACTTGAAATAGAACAGATAGCAAAAAAGGCTATCAAAATCTTTTCAGCAAACAAGACTAAGCTTGAAGGTCTGTACAATGGCAAGAATTTTCTTGTTGTTGAGAATGGTACAAACGGAGAATTATCTCTGCTGCTTGCTCTTATGTACCCGGAAGCGGATATATTTTCATATCCAGCTTCTGAACATAGTCGCTCAATTATGG
>OJLA01000836.1_pt1 | contig 23003 bp, 23 predicted proteins | sample 1596611 | NCBI WGS metagenome assembly OJLA01 (sample SAMEA4350168, study PRJEB24818) | metagenome | biome: human; feature: gut; material: faeces | place: Denmark | collected 2013-09
TTTTCTCTTTTTAAGCCGGCACTTTGTGGTGGCTTATTTGTGCTGCACTTCTTTCTCCCCACCTTCTGCCAAATTTCCTTGCAGCAAGTCCCATTTGGGGCTTGACTTTTTATTTGCAGGCTTTCTCGGCGTAATCCACGCCTTTCAGTTCGCCCCAATGCGTCCATCCACTGCCGATTTTCGACTTGACCACGCCATACGCCGTGCCTTTGGCTTCGATGACCGCGCCCTCGCCGATCTACAGCCCGACGTGGTGGTACCCCTCCGAAGCGTTGAATTTGTAGACGGCTGTGCCGGGTTTAAGCGGCTCGCCATCGGTTCGTTTCCCGGCAGACAGGCTCCCGGATGCGCTGCTGTAACGACGGAACATGGTGTTGCTGCCGTGATAGCAGTACCCGCCGAGCTGCCGAAACGCCCACGCAAAAAGGCCGGAGCAGTCCGCCACGCGATGTCCGACCCACTTCTGACCATATTTCTTTGTCTGTTCACGGCTCGCGGCGTTCTGCTGTGCCTGCGTCCAGATTTCGCCCGACGCGCCGTAGATGTACCCCCAGCCATCACGCAGTGCCGTTTGGAACTGCGCAATCAGCTCAAGGGATGAAATGTTTGGCATGTGACCTCCTGTTTTGTATCAGTATAGCGAACTTTGTCGCATTGTTTTCTTGTGATCGTTCGGACATATAAATAAATTTGCTCAAAAGCAATCCAATGGCATTAACTCGGACTTATAAGCATCTTTACGATGTGGGATTTTCATTTACAATATAATAGAATATAATGGTGTGTTTTGTTCTGCAATCAGAACAGGATGATTGACACATCACAGTGCGAATTTCCCCTGAATCCACGACTTGCTGGGGGAGAAGGTGAGGAATCATGCAGAAATACCGTGTCGAAACAATTTATGAAAATAACATGAAAGATTTTGTTCTCCTATGCAATGTCCTCCTGCACGGTCAGACAATTCACGGTCTGGGGCCGGAGGATATTGTCCAACGTGTTATGCTGCAGGCATGGGAGAAAAAAGAAAAGTTGAAGTACCATGAGAATCTCATCGGTTGGTTTGTCGTCGCCTGTTCCAAGGAATGCAAGGCTCTTTATCGCCGTGCCTACACGGAGCATCGCAACGTCGGCCATGCGGTTGAACTGAACGAGAATATCGTCGCCACGCCTGTTCAAGACAGTCTGCTGCGCTGACTTAGTCAGACGGAAGCAGTCGAATTTCTTGACGAACTGCAAAATCGCCTGACACCGTTGGAGCACAGCGTGTATGTGGAATACTACCAAAATGACAAAACCGCCGAAGAAGCCGCAGCTGCGTTAGGCGTGGAGCGCAGCACCGTGAACGATGCCGCGCGACGCATTCGGAAGAAAGCCGCCGCCATTCCGTTTTACATTCTTATCCTGTATATACAAACGCTGTTTGTGAAGCACTGATGATTTTTCTCAGCTTGCCAGCTGATTCTCCACGTCCATCACGGCAGGGTTCTGGACAAAAAACTGCGCGGCGGTAACTTCCGTCATGGTAACATCGCCGCGCAGCTTCTGCGTCAGATAGCCGAACGGCGGTCATCCCTGCTGAGTTATGCAGGAAATGACCGCCGATTTTAGTATACGATAGTAACTGAATGTATGTATTAGTGGAAAACATACTTTTCAATCTTATCATGTGATGATACTATTGTCATTTGTTTTAATCGTGTACTTCTCCTTGAAGCGTTCACTGTGACCGGGATAGCGCCTATATTTTATCCCCAGCGAACAAAACAGCTTTGCGATTTCTCTTTCGTGGTCTGTAATATTACAGAAGTGCTCATGTGCTGTCGTAGCAATCCAGCATTCGCCTTGATTGAAGAATGAAAGATCATCTGGGCGATTCGGATACTGCCACGCAAATATATTATCAGCAGACCGCACAATTTCTTTTACTTCGGGTGATAAACGGTACGTTTCCACAAAAATCAGCGTAGGCGTCCATGAAATAGTTTGAGGCCATTTAATTTCCGGATTTCCTTTTTTACAGCTTTTGCTGTTATCTCTGTAGGCAACGCGAAAGGGCTTCAGCTTCTGCCGGATCTCTCGAACCTGACTTTTAAGCCGATAACCAAAGGTATGATATACAAACATGACTGCGTCGCTACGCTCCATTGCAAACGTGACAAATGTTTGGTAATCCTCACCCTTGAGGTCGCCGCAGAGAGAAATCATATTATTACACCTCCTTCTATAAAGAAAATATGTCCACAACTGGCAGACCTACAAAAATGATAATGAGGTAGATAGTGTGCTGCACTTTTACCATCATCCACATGTTTTTCATCCTTGATACATATTCTATGCGTTTGAGCAATTAACTTTGCTGCATCCTGATTTGCTGCTATAATATCATATCCAGTATAAGCCATGTTTACTGCCTCAGTAAATGTAAGCGGTTGTCCCACTACAATCTGACCATTCTTAATAACAGCCAGCCAGTATTGTGGCTTCTTATGAGTTTCATCCTTCGCAAACTCGCTTACCTCGGTAGTAGCTGTAACCACAACACCATTTTTAAATGCCCTATTAAAGAAAGCTTCTTCGCTTTTATATTTTCTATAAGCACGGATAGTATGGTCTACGAGAACAACACCTGCATACGCAAGAGCTGCAATCGCTACAATCGCTACAACCGCTGCAAGCGCTGCAACCGGGTTTGTGAAAATTGCCGTAACAATTTGAGGAATCGTAATAGTAAGTCCGAATAGGTCACCATCAGGGTCACTATGTGCCACAGGACTATTAGCGCAATATGCAAAAAGGTTGTTGCTGAACATACCTTCATGCAGATAGCCTACATCATCCGCATTAACAAACCGACCCCACCACGGATTATAGTACCGACTCCGCAGATAGTACAGCCCCGTCTCCTCATCATACACATACCCGCGATACCGGAACGGCTGCACCATCCCCAGCGTTTCCGCCAGCTCACCAGTACACCACAGCGGCGCGCCCCACGCATCGTAGCCGTAGCTGACGACGGCATTGCCATTCTCATCCAGAATCGCAACAATATCGCCCTGCAAGCTCTTGACATACGCATAGGGAACTCCGTTGTACACCACCACTGCCGGACGGTTCTGCGCATCGTAGAAGAAGTGCAGCTCATCCGTGCCGGAAGTCATATGCACAATATTCTTGCCGTGCAGCGTGTACTTCGTCGCCACGCCGTTGACCGTTTTCTGCACACGCAAGCCGTCCGCGTTGTACACAAATTCAGCCGTCACGCCCGCCTTCTGCATCTTTTGCAGCTGCCGGCCGTTCTGCCAAGTGTACGTCCACGTCCCGTCGTTCAGCGGATTGCCAATCGCATCGTAGCGAATTGTGTTCCCGTTGACCGCCGTGAGCTTGTCGCGCCAGTTCGCGTCACCGTAGGTATAGGTAACAGTTTCCAGCGGATTCGTCGTGTCGGCATACGCAAAGCGTTCCTTTTTCAGGATGTTGCCGCCAAGGTCGTAAGTGTACTTCCACGTCGTACCATTTTCGCCAGAGCGGGTATCGCTGTGGTCGTTGACCTGAATCAGCTGACCAAGCGCATCGTAGGTGTAGCCAGTCCACTTCCCGTTCAGCGTCGCACTCGCGATGTTCCCGTTGTCGTCGTAGCCGTAGCCACAGTTGCACCCCGGCTGGGTAATCGACGCAACGAGATTCGTCACGCTGCCGGTGCCATAGCCGCCCGCCGCGAAATGGTATTCGCTCGTGAACGTCTTGCTGCCCAGCTTGACCGCCGAGAACGTCGTTCGATTCAGCTTGTCAATGGTCGTCGTGCTCTGCCCAATGGTGGCTGCACCAACGCTGTACGTCAGCAACGTCGGACGATTTTCGTCATCATAGCCGAATTTCGTCCCGAATTCCTGTCGATTTTCACCCACTTTCTCTGCAAATTCGCTCAAGTTGCCGTACACGTTGTCATACGCAACCTATCCCGTGTACACATGCTGACCAGCTTCTGCGGTCTTCACGCGCACCGGACGATTCGCCAAGTCGTACTCGCTCTGCGTCGTCCGATTCAGCAGATTGTCGCGGACTCGTGCCACCTGCCCCTTCGCGTTGTAGTCGTATTCGTATCTCGGCGCGGTTTCCTCGCCGTACACCACCCCTGTCACGCAGATTGTTCTGATAGTGGCTTGTATACATATATTCGCGATACATGACGGAATTCCTTCTTATGTGTGCAAATCAACCTGTTTGTTTACGGTTATGATATGTCATCTGTTGCCAGCCAAATCTCAGTTAATGGGAACACAGGAAATTTCGCCTTGACTTCTCCCCTCCCCTATGGTAGAATCATCTGGGAGGGGATGAGAATGGCATACGAAGCACAAAAAAAATACGATGCAGCAGCGTATGATAAGGTAAGTTTTCGGCTCAATAAAGGGCAGCCGTTTGAGGTTGCACTTGAAGCGGCGGTAATAGAAAAGGGCGAAGCAAAGTCAGAATACGTCCGTAACGCATTAGTGCGGAAATTAACCAAGAACGGCTTCCTACCGCCCAAAAAATAACAGAGTATAGGCATGGAAAGGCTATCTTTTGCGGATAGCCTTTTTCTTATGCGGAAATTTTCAAAAATGCTGTGCTATCGGCAAAACGGGCAGGAAGGAAAGACTATGTTTGACAATTGCTACCAATGCCTGTTGTCCAGAATGGCGGTATGCAAATCCGCCAAGGAGTTGAACAAGCTCACCTGCGTGTGGCCTTGTTTGTTGACGGAGGAAGAGATTAGCAACCTCGAAGAGGCAAAGCGCCTCCTCCTCAATATCATCGTCCGGAGAGAGGAGGAACGGAACCCATGAAGGTTGAATTTACGGAGGAAATGAAGCGGCACGTTTGCATTGCGGATCCTGATTGACGCGGTACAGGTTGCGATGAAGCTGCGCTCTCTGCGAATCGACGACGGGGAGGAAAAAGAACTCTGTCGGGTCGGCATCCGCAGATGTGTCGTTGACTGCACCGCCATGATTCAGGGGCGCGGATATGATCCTGAAGTATATATCGGCAGAATTTACAAGCTGACAGTAACCAGAGATGGTTATGCGTATGACTTCCAGTGGTATAAGTATGAAAGCGGGGTGAACAAATAATGGAATTCATCATTCCCGGAGTGCTTGCGCTCCTATGCCTGTTTGCACTGGCTTCCAATGGGGACTTGTGATTCCGAGTCCTTGACACTCCCCTGCCGATATGGTAAAATATTAGCAGGAAATTGTCAAGGAGGAAGAAATCATGGCTAATAAGTGGGACTTGTCCGAAGCGGGCAAGGCATGGCAGAAAGAGTATCAGCAAGGTTATAGAAATAAAATTTCTACTATTAACATAAAAATTCGCAAGGATTCCGGAATTTTGGAAGCCCTCGATGAGGCTTGCCTTGTGAACAACGTTTCCCGTGTCGAATACCTCCGTCTTGCAGTCGCTGAGCGTCTGAAAGAAGAGGGGTATGAGACGGGATATAAGACATCTTCCACTAACAACGCCTGAATGAGTCCTTAAATTCAAAAGAGTCACTTCACCCCGAAGATATGCAGATCCCTATATGACAAAAAACTCATTCTGTCTGTGTTCGTGTATGCATATTCCACAAAAGCGCCGTCCGCGCCATACGCCGTTTTCAGCAAATGATACCCGATTTCTTCATATACATATTCGCTCGCGCGGGTATCTTCATGGAGGATTTTCACCAGCGCGCCGTTCGCGTACTTGAAGCGGACGCAATTCTTTTCATCCTGCCACGGTGTCTGAATCCGGTCGCAGCGACCATCCGTGTAATGGAACGTCGTAACGCGACCCGCGCCGTCCGTCACAGATGCGATTTTCAGCGGCGAATCCGCCAGCGCCGTCACCGTGACTTCGTTGCCAATCGCATCCTGAATCTTCTGAATCAGCACCTTCGCGGTTTCCGGCGCATCCTCCGTCGGGATCTCGCTCACCAGCGGGAACGTCATGACGTTGTCGCCCTTGTCGGTAATCGTGACGTTCTCATCCCCGACTTCCAGCGTCAGAGACAAACCCGACTGGTCGGAATACTTCTTTTGGTCACTCTCGTTCTTCTTAAAAAAGTGTTCCGTACCGTCGCCATCCGTATACACGAACTCCACTTCGCCATTGTACAGCACCTTGTGCAGCGTCTGGTGCAGCGAAGTCCGCCAGCCGTAGCCCATGCCGAACTCATCTTTGTCGCTGTCGCAAGAATTGTAGTAATGGGTCACGGAGACGGGCAGCCGATTGCCGTTCATTGCGGTATCGGCGTGGGAGAAAATCAGGTTGCCGTTGACGAGGCTGACGCTGCCAGTCCCTGCCAAACCCGCAGACTGATGGTCGTAAGTCAGATAGCTTTCCAGACCCGCAAGGCTCGCATATTCCAATACGAAGTACGGCTGATTCGCCGTTTCGCTCGAATGCAGCTGCGAAAAGCTGCTTTCACTTTTGGGTGCGCTCAGCTGAACACCGTGATTGTCGCCCAGATACCACTTGCGCGCAAGGCTCGTGACATCGAACTCTTTCCACGAATACTGATTTTTCAGTACGCGGCAATAGTCCTGATACACGCCGCTGACATTCGGCTGGTGGTCATAGGTGATTGTCTCCGGATCCCAGCCCTCCAGCACTTCCTTGCACATGATGGCGGTGTCCGCCGTCGGTGCGTAGACGTTGCGAACGCGCAACTTTGCGGACGTAATGAAATGATTCGCGCCCAGACGCGGCAAGTCCACGACTTTCAGATAAGTCAGACGGTTGCCGTAGTAATTCGTGTTGCTGATCCACAGGCGCTCGTCGTGCGAGAAGTTCTGCGTCGAACCCTCCTTGACGTAGGTATCGAGGATGCCCGCGGCGTTTTCCGCGCTATTTGCGCTGTCCGCGAACGTCGCAATCGGGCTGTGCGCCTGCGCCGCCATCTGTTGGCGCTTTTCGGCGGACAATTCCACCCACTGGTGCGTCGCCGCGTCGTACTCGTGAACCGGCGTGGTCTGCACCACCGCGCGGAATCGGTTGTTGCCCAGCGCATAGACCTTGCCGCATCGGGTGCGGAGATGTTTCAGTTCCTGCTGAGCCGAAAACTGAATCTGTTCCTGTTTGGTTTCTTGGTTACTCATATGTTTCCTTTCTTTTCTGTGCGCTCCTTTCGCGCACGTTTTTTTCTATCGAACGGTACAAAAAAGCCCCTCGCGCCGTGCGCGGGAGCCTCTCTGTATCTTTCGACGGTATGATTCTATCACACTTTTGCAGCGTGTGCATCCGCGTTTTTAGACATGGCTTATCTTTCTTCTCTATCCGTCACGAATTCATGTAATCCCTATCGGGTATAATTTCACCTTCCTTATTGACTTTCGTCCCGATTGGGTATAAAATATAGTGATGATTTAAGCCTTTGGAGGTGTTTATCGTGAACAAGATTGCCCTGTTTGTCCGCGAAAGCCGCAAGGCTGCAGGACTCACGCAAGAAGAATTTGCTGTTCGTTCTGGTCTTGGACTTCGCTTTGTTCGTGAATTAGAGCAGGGAAAGCCTACTGTCCGCATGGACAAAGTAAATATAGCACTTGCTATGTTTGGCATGGAAGCCGTCCCCGGCAGAAAGGAAACAAACTCCAGATGAAAATGCGCCAAGATGCGCAGTGGATTTTTGCATTCTGGCTAACGCGAATGAAACGCAGCGTAGCAGCGCTACGCTAAGTGGAATGAGCGGATGCCAGAATCAAAAAAAACAAGCAGATGGCGCAGGTGAATCTGGAAATAGTATTGATTCCACAAATGCGGCGGACAGCAGCGGCGGCATATGCAGGCTGATTACGATGCGCGTAATCTGACGAATATCATACCGAAAGTTGTCATCGCTGCACATTCTGCTGATGGTTGCTTCACTGATTCCCGACCGCAAGGACAGCTCCTTGCTTGCTGGTATGGATCATGATTTTAGTTTTTGTATCACTTCTTCTTTATGCAGGGTTAAAGAATAAATTTTCCCTAAGTTGTTAAGAATAAATGATTTACCGTGATTCACAGGTGGGAGAATCTCTTCCTCGAACGCCCTCTCAAAATATGGCTGCAATTCTTCTTCCGTATATTCCTCGTATTCAACTTGAGCAGTCATAAATTGCTTCCCTTGAAAAGTTTGCTTTCTAGACATTACAGCAATCCTTCCCTGGATATCGCTTTCGTAGTGGGTTGGATAATCTGTAATATTTTTAAGTTCTCCTATAAAATAGTAATAATTAACGTAGTAAACATCACCATAATTGGATTTTTGCAAATCAATCCCACACAAAAGATCGTGTCCAGTCAAATAAAACACGTTTCTTTGTTTTTTAAATCCTCGTGCTTTAAATTCATTTTTGCAAAACTCCTTAAATTGTTTTTTATCCATATATTAACCTCAATATAACTCTAATCTCAAGTTAAAGCCTCCGCCTAGATCTTTATTATATTTTTGCAGCTGACGAATACCACTTCTAACTCCTCTTGGATACAGATTTTTATCTGTCAGCCACATAGGGGTAGCAGTTAGAACATCCGTTGTATCTGGGGAAATAAACCGACCAATCTCAGGATCGTAATAACAGCTGGATACATAATAGAATCCCGTCTCCTCATCAAACACATACCCGCGATACCGAAACGGCTGCACCTTGCCCAGCGTTTCCGCCAGCTCACCGGTACACCACAGCGGCGCGCCCCACGCATCGTAGCCGTAGCTAACAACGGTATTGCCATTCTCATCCAGAATCGCAACAATATCGCCCTGCAAGCTCTTGACGTAGGCATACGCCGTGCCGTTGTATACCACCACCGCCGGGCGGTTCTACGCATCATAGAAGAAGTGCAGCTCATCGTCGCCGCGCTTCATATGCACAATGTTCTTACCATGCAGGGTGTAGTCTGTTACCACCCCATTTACTGTCTTTTTCACCCGTAACCCGTTTTCATTATACACAAACAGGGCGTCGGTGTCAATGCTTCGCATTCGCGCAAGTTGCCGCCCGTTTTCCCACGTGTACTGCCACTTGCCATCGTTCAGCGGGTTGCAATGCTACGCAAGGACTCCTTAACAATGTTGTGTAGCCCAAGAGCACACTATAACTCTTACCATTCGCCATTCGGATCCCGTAATTGATACTCTTCCAGTGATTCAAAATGAGTATTAGGATTCAATGCAGAGATGTTGCATCCTTCAGGAAATGCATTATACCCAACAAATTGAACTGAAAATGGCAGCTCTACATTGGCTAATGCCCCTCTATTCCAATAGAATGCGTATTCTCCAATATACTGGGTTCCTTCGGAAATGACTACTGAATCAAGATAGCATTCAACAAAACAGTAGGCAGGAACTGAAAGTATTGATGCTGGAAGGACTATCGAATTGACGCCGCTACTGTAAAATGCCAACTTTTCCACATTCTTCATACTGTTCGGGAGAAGGGCAGACTCAAGCCATGGAAAGTCATAGAATACATAACTGCTGATGCCTTCCAGTGTAAGCGGCAATATGATCTCGGTAGTGTTTTCGTCTATCCAGTTGTCAAGACATCGCGAGGCCAATTGCTTAACTGGCGGCAATGGAAAATCCCCACTTGACTTGCTTGTATACAGCAAAGTGTTCGTGCGATTATCAATCAAAAAACCATTTTCAGCTGTGAAATAAGGGTTCCCATTAGGAAATACGATTTCAGCTGTAACATGAATAAAGCTCCCCTCTGGGATCGTCTCCAATGTTGACGGCAGCGAAATGACCGTGGCTTGGTTGCAACACTGAAAAGCTCCTTTTTCCAGAAAAGTAATTCCTTCCGGGAGAATCAACTGAAACTGCGTAGAAGGTCCTTCGTTGCAGGTATCAAAAGCGTCAAATCCTATTCCAACAACCGGAATCCCACCAAGAGTAGGTGGCACATATAGTGTGGCATCAAGGACATCCGGTAATTGATTATTCCAGTCGATAATAACGGCACCTTCACTAGTAATGATATAGGACATATTGCCTTCCGACTGGATAGCAGATTCCCCCATGCACAACACAGGAAAAGATAGAACAATCAGCAATAACAGTAGCATACGTTTCAAAATTACACCCCCAATAGTGTTTTACAATATATGATTATATCCATTTTGCAACTGTCTGTCTATGAGTTTCTGCCGCAAACATTCTCATTTTCCAACTTGAAGAGGTGGATTGTAGAAGAAATGCAGCTCGTCCGCACCAGAAGTCATATGCACAACATTCTTCCCGTGCAGCACCTAGTCCGTCACAACGCCGTTAACAATTTTCTGCACCCGCAGACCGTTCTCGTTGTAAACGAACTTCGCGTCCACGTTGGCACTTTGCATTCGCGCAAGTTATTATCACTACTCCTGAAAAAGGAAAGGGTATACCTTTTGCATAATGCTATAGCAATCTTGAATGATATACTGCGAAGGATGAAGGTTGATGGATATTACCGGATAAGGACTTTCTGCGTTTCCTTGCTCAGGTAAATAGATGCCGTTGGAGTCAAGGCAAACATTCAGTGCGACAACGATATCAGGAGTTAATTCGTCAATGAGGTCATCAGAAACTTCCATGTAACTGTCATATTCTTGGAGCAGATTGATGATTCCCGTCATATCCGCAACTAACTGAAAGTCTTCTTGGAATTCATAATTCAGGACAGCGGTCAACCGTTTGTTTTCAGGGATTTTCCTTCGCAAGGCTGCCAATTTTTCCACTTCTAATTGAAACTGATTACATAATTCGGTTGCTTTTTGCTCTTGGTGGGTAACATTTCCTAAAGTGAATATAGATTCGATGATTTCTAAAACTGTTTCAGGTTGCTTCATAAACACAACGGGTATTTCGGCCTTAGACAAGTTCGGAAAAATCGCATCATAGTCGCCGGATAATTCATCGGGACAAATAATCAAATCAGGCGAAAGCTTCAGTATCTCCGAATCATCGGTCTCTTGCCATATGGATCCGCAAATTTCCTTCGTATCTTTCATGGTCGGCCAATATGTCTCGGCCTCCTCCAAATAAGGATGCCCTACCCACACGATGCAATCTGTGTCAACTAATTCAAGCAGAATTTCCTCAGCCCAAACAGGAAACACAACAATGCGGTTGGGAGTTTTACTATTTTCCGCATAAGCCACTGTGTTTGAGTACACGATACCGACACCGATAATCGCTATTAATGTGATAATTCGCATGTAAAATCGCATCATTTTCCACAAAAAGCCATTTTGTAAGAACATTCGTAGCATACCCTCCTATTCTAACTGGTAATTTCCAAATCTACGGATGCCATGGATATGATAGTTTTCTGGCATCCGTAGAATGACTATATGATGATGTTAGTCCAGAATCACTCCTTTCCCATATCTATATCCGCATTAAGAAACCTGCACCGTTCCGCATTATAATACCGACTCCTGAGGTAGTACAGCCCAGTTTCCTCATCAAACACATATCCGCGATAGCGGAACGGCTGCACCTTGCCCAGCGTTTCCGCCAGTTCGCCAGTACACCACAGCGGCGCACCCCACGCATCGTAGCCGTAGCTGAATCCAGAAGCGCGACAGACTTACTGGACAAGGTTCGTATTCGTCATATGGAACAGTTTTTCCTGCTTTTGGGGAGATTTGTTGCCAGCCCGTCGGCGGCTTGTGCGAGGGGCACAGGACGCGACGGGCCGGGAAATTCAGCATTTCAATATTATTGCAGTTCAGAAAATCTCAATGCTTGTTGACTTGCTCGTACATTAATATCAGATATGCTAAACTATTTTTTATTTTCAATACATCCAGCATTGTTTTTAATAATTAAACAGCAAGCAGCAGTCTATACCCAAGCATTATTAATGAAAGCAACACAACAGGAGCATCGAAAATCATAAAACAAAGCACTATTTTCCTCCGCCTTGGGTATAGCGGCGCATTTGGAGCAGTCCTCATATACACATAAACAGTAAAAGCATATATTATCGGGCAACCAAAAGAAAACAAATCTCCAAATATATTACTAATAGGAATAGTGTAGAAGTACTCTTCAGAAAATAAAAATGCAGGCAGAAAACCCAATTGGAAAATTGGAAGTATTGCAAAAATCATTGCAACTGACATCAGCAAGGAACTTTTAGAATATGACAATTGTTTCAAGGACAATACACCTCCAAGCGCATTACTTTTTGTCAATTTTTAAATAAAGAGGCAGCGAAATTCACACGCCACCTTGAGTCTCGAACCGAACCATCGCAATAGATGTCAAGATCAATATCATAACAATTTTTCAAGCCAAACCAAATATATCCATACATATGTAAGGCAATTTCTCCCTTCATTTGCTTAATATCAATTGAATCAAAATTGATACCATAACGTTTATCAATTTCATAGGCCAACATTCGACTCAATGTAAGAAGGTCTTCATCGCTAATAACCGTTACAAGCTCGTCGTTACAGAAATCCAAGTAATTTATTATTACATGTACTTTCCCCTTCTTATTCACAGTTTCAGGAGAAGGCCATTCTCCTATATAATTTCTAAAAATAATTTCCGGAATTGTTTGACATGCGCAATTTCCAGCTACATCTTCAATCGTCGTTTCATAAAAAAGGCTATTTTCACGAGTCTGCCCATGCTTATCAGAAAAACTAACCGGCACATTGGCGCAATAAGCAAAAAAGTTATGTGATAGTAGTTTTCCTGCTTTTAGGGGGGGATTTTGCTGCCATCCAGTCGGTCAATTTCATTTCGACAAGCTACGGGTAACTTCACAAGAAACTACGTTTGAGGCACGAGATGTACTTCCTTATTCATATAGTACCATTGCGGTTGTTCCTTGATACCAATAATCGCTTAATGGCACCCATTCCACATATTCATTCAAATTGCTATAACCATTATATACGATGCGCTTATCCACAGTATCTTGCAGACTGCCATTTTCTTCATTTTCCACCGGTCGAATATAAAAATATCCAAAGCTTCTCCCAATCTCGTCAAATCCACAGTGAATAGCGATTACAGGGGCTTGATCCGGCAAAGACATATGATAGGTTATTGATACACCATTTTCATCCAAGACAGACCACGCCGCAAATATCAAAGACTTCTCTCCTGTTGTTAATGAAGTTCTTGAATAAGGAAATTCCTCTTGCGTTCTGCCACGACTGTACAGGAGTAGTCTGCTCTCTCCATCAATGACCAAGCCATCCAGCTCAGAAAACACATGCGCTGTAGGTGAATAATGCGGCATAACATTTCCTGTTTGGCAATACTGTTGATTTGCGGAGATACAGAACGTACAGCTGAAGTTCTGGCAGAGGATTATATGCATGGCGAAGCCTATATTAGTGTGCAACAAAAATAGTTACCTTTCATGCAGCAGCAGAAAACATAGCATATCGCGGTGCATATATCGCATCCGCAAACAAGTCTTCTATGTAACCATCAAATACTTACTGTAGAAAATGTAATAGTATAGAAGGAATATGTTCAAATGATGAGGATAGTTATGATTTTGGAGCGATGTCGACAATAATTTTAGAAAATGGATAATACTTGATTCTATAAGAATTATGCTCAATGAGAGGCTGCTGTTTTACGGTAACAAGATCAATGACGTGCTCTGCATCGTTAATACAACGGATAATGAAATATTTCGCAAACGTTTGTTCTGAAGCCCTGCGAGACACAGAAAAATGCGAATGACAGGACTGTATCTCTTGAACAGTGAAAGTGTGTGTAACTGATATATTTCGCATGAGATCCACTAGTGCCCAAATGCCGCGCTTCATATCACGTGAAAACACGCATTGAAAGATATAGAGCGCATATCCTAATACGATCAAGGCAGCTCCGGGTGCAACAGAAATAGTAACTAAACCAGTCAATGATAAAAGAATCGGGACCAAAAGAAACAGGGTTATTGACACCAGAGAATCAATGATCCATAGTCGACATTCTTTCCACATAAATATCCCTCCTGAATAGGTTAATCGACACACGTTGCCGTAGTGGATACAAAGACGCTCAAAACAACATCTATTCCATATTCCTTAATAAGCTGGTGAAGGGTATTCTGATTGACGCCTGCACGGATTGCTTTATATACCTCATTAATCCGTGCTTGATCAACATTTCCGAGATTTGAGATAATGTGCTTTTTGGCATCACGAGAAAGCTGTTTCCAATATTTATCAGTCCAATTAAGAAGCTGATCACCAACAAACTGCCCAACAACTCCTGCGGCCGCGCCCTCAGCAAAATTGTCAATAACATCATAAATTGAGTCGATATCGCCACCGATCCAAGCGCCTACTGCATTTCCAACACCGCCCATAATAGCAGAGTTAATATAGGGGTTTCTAAATACCGGGATTACAGAAATCAAACCCGATACACCACCGGCAACTGCGGAGATGATAATATCCTCAACATCGCCACCTTTTGCAGCTTCAATAATGCCGCTAACTAAGGCACCAACAACAAAGCCTATTACGAGGGAAGTGAATAGGCCGCGTCCTTCTGAATCCAAATAGATGACGGGGCAGTTGTCACAATATGCATACTGATTGTAAGTGGTTACGCTAGCGTTGGCATCAAACACTCTATCCGCATTAACAAATCTGCCCAAGTTAGGGTTGTAATATCTACTTCTGAGATAATACAGCCCCGTCTCTTCGTCATAGACGTAGCCGCGATACCGGAACGGATTGAGCGTCCCCAGCGTCTCTGCCAAAGTCCCGCTCTTGTCAATCGGTGTACCCCAAGCGTCGTACACATAGCTGACAACCACCGCGCCCGCTTCATCCAGAATTGCAACAATATCGCTCTGCAAGCTCTTGACGTAAGCATACGCCGTGCCGTTGTAAACGACGACTGCCGGACGATTCTGCGCATCGTAGAAGAAGTGCAGCTCATCCGTGCCGGAAGTCATATGCACAACATTCTTGCCGTGCAGACAACCGCTCGTTGCTCTCAACACGCCGCATTGTCATAGACGAATGTCTTTGACCGCGGCGAAGCTGATGGGCTTCGCCGCGGTTTTTCGTAACGTTTGTTTAGACACCAGTGCCTGCATCCTTACTTAAAAGAGATACCACACAATTCGTTGGCAGCGTTGCTGATGCTCTTGTACGGTATTGTCTGAGAGCCTAATCTTATTTTACATCCGCCCTTTTTTCTATTATATATGTAATTACTTTTTCTGCATAAATCATGCTGAGTTGAGTAAGACAGATGAGAATAGATGCGAGATCTCTATTTCCACCGAGCGTTTCCGCAAGACGAGCTTTCCCGTTTGACAGTATAAACCAAACAGGAAAAAGTAAAATAAATATTTCCCAACTTGCATCAACAATATACAGAAGCCTATTCTTTCGATTAGCCAAGATTTGAGACAGTAACCTTTTGATTTTCATAATTAATCGTCTCCAATCCAATCTATATCCAACAATTCCTGCATGGTCATCTCGCCAACCTTCTGTTGCGGTGTTACCGCTTATTGCTACATTGTTTGAATCTTCAGAGATAGAGTAGTTGATGTTGTGTAAATCAGTTCATCATGAGGTTAATTTCATTTCCAGTAGTATCGATATAGTATTCATAGTAATCGTCATCAATCCACTTTCCCACTTGCGCCACTCCTTCTACGAAAGGTGTTGCCCAATCGTACTGACACTCAATAACCACATGTCCAAAGCGGTCTACATATCCAAAGCCTGCATCCCTGTCTTCTACCAGAACTAATTCATTGATTCCAATACCCTCGTCAGCAATTGTAACTGAAAACCATTGTGGTTCAACAAGTGTCTTGGTTGAAATGCAAAAGAATCCCATATATTCTTCATCATCAACGCAATCGATGATAATATAGAATCCATCACTCAGACCGCCAATGTAACTGTTAGAATCTTCAAATGGCGTTGACTCATAACATGAATACTGATCCCAGATGCTATCGTATCGGCATGGTACGAGATATTCGCCGTTTTCATCTATAATCCCCCACTGCCCATCGGTAGAGCAAACGGCTGCGGTTCCGCACCGATACCACCCCGCAACAGCCCACTGCGGCTGTATAACTATAGAACCAGTACGATCGGTATATCCCCACATGCCATTTTGTTCATAAGGTGTCAATACCTCAGTATATTCCTGCGACGTAGATTGATCAGCTGACACCTCAATCGGAAGGAATATCATAGGGAAGAGCAATCCAAGAACCGCACACACCGCTATAGTCAACACATGCCAGTTCGCCCCACTCATAGAAACCATGCCCAGTTTCTGGATTGTACAGCCGTTCTTCCAAATTCGCATAATGCATTCGATCTCCTTTTCCTGTGGTTTCAATAATACAATGCTCATATCCATTATGACTCCCGATGTAATATGCCATGTGCCTCTTTCCGTTCTTATCTGGAAGAGTAAATAGCACGGCACCATATGTGATTTCCTCCAAAGCAGTGGGATCAATATCTTCTAAGCGGGAAAGGTTGTTCGCTCGGATTCCACTTGCAGTCGCACGAATATTAGCATCCAAGGTTCTGCTGTTTTTGAAAAACTGTTGTCCCATGAACCTCGCACCGCCAATACAATCAACATATCCAAATCCCATATTGCTGCGATACTTCCAACCTTTTTTACCATCGACGACGTCGTTAACCATATAGTGGAGGCCATTCACGAAATAGAACACACTCATTTGCTCGCCATCAACGGCAGTTCCCCAACGAGGACTCTTCCGCAAAGGTTCAATCCAACCCTCAAGCCACTCTTCTTCTGTACCCATTGGTATGGGGAATTGCCCCCCTTACACGGTATCTCCAGTTTCTTGACGCAATAGAATTGAGCTGATACTATTATAAGCATACTCATTATAGGCTAAAACAATGCAGTGGGGATTACTTCGAATCTCTGAATAGGTTGTATGGGGACGTGTTTCGGCGTGTGAAGAATCAGATTGTATACAGATGTATTGCTGTTTACGCACATAGGGTATTGAGGCGGCATACATAACTTGAGGTAAGTTGACAACCCGCACATCCACTATGTCAGAAAAGTTGAAAGTACGTAATGCTTTCCCGGTAGGACTATACAATGCAACAATACGCTTGTCAACAATAATGTGTACATACTCGTTACATTTAATTGTTATCAAACAAGCTCTCCATGCTACGATAGATAGAATAACTGAAAAAAGAAATGAAATAAACACAATACCCTGCACTTGGTTTCCCAAATACAACACAAGGAACATGAGTATAGTTACCAATAGACTCGTTATGGATGTAATGGTACAGAAAAAAACACTCATTTTTCTATATACTGTCGGTAGAACAGGAAAATACACTCTAACACCTCACTCACAAACACAAATTAAGGCAATCCCGCACAAAGAAAGAACAGCCAAAAGGACGAAAAAGGGGTATAATAAAGAGGTGAAGAAGCAATTCAAGGAGCAGAATGAATAAATTTGTAAGAAAAACTATCGGTGCGATCCGGATTAGGCTCGATATATACTCTCGGAACGCGATATAGCAGAACCTCATTCGGAAGACAATTGACATCATGAACGACTTTACCATATTGCATTTTTTTTGCATCAGGTTGTTTACAATACAGATACTCAATAGAAAATCCGTAACTGAGGATGTAAGTATATTGTGAAAAGTCAAAACCAACGAGAGAATTATACTGATTATAAATCAACTTCTCTTCCGACGAGACAAAATCATCAGGGTGAAAGAATGTGCGCCATGTGTACATATCTGCTTCGGCTTTATTATTGTTTTTATCTCTAAAGGAAAAATCGGAAGCGTGTGTGTAACACAATTCGATTGGAAGAGAACACCAAGATCCTATGTCAAACCACCAAACGAATTGACATATGAGCAAAGCGAAGATGAAAAACATTATCAACATATTCTTTTTCACCAGATACATTTCCTTTCATTACCATATCAGTCAATCCACATCCCGTCTTTTGAGAAGGTCACCCAGCAACTTGCATATAGCCAATTCATCAAGTTGCTGAAATTTTTCGACAAACCATTTGACCACTTGAGGCCAGGAGATTGATAAGGTATTCCCGTGCCTTCATAATAGTTAACAGAAGCGTATGCTGAACCCATAGTCGGCGCCCCACCGGCTTTTGAAGAAAGCATACCAATAGCTGTCATATATTCTGAGTTTGGCGTGGCGCCGTTACACGAAAGCAGGTAAATGCCCTTATTGACTCGTATCTCTTTCAATTCATTGATAGAGCTATAACAGTGGTTCCCGTTCGCATCTTCATCTGATTCAGTAGTTTCCTTCAAATAACCACCTGCACAGTCAATAGTGCCAGGGCTGCCGTGCGCATAAATGATAATGTAATCGTATTCGTAAGCTCCGGCATTGTTCCATGCTGCTATGAACTCAGGAATATTGGTAAAACCAGCAGGCATTACGTAATGGCCATTTTCCCGCAAAGCGTTGATTGCCCATTCACCTTGAAGGGTTAGACCCTTATATTCAGGATGTTCATCTGTAGCATTGGGGCGACTATCATAAATGACATAGATACTGTCCTGTCCGTTAGCATCAGCACGGATTGTCGGAGCATTACGGGAATAAGCATAGGCATTTGCAGAAGTATGTGTACCACGGGTTGACAGCATTGAGTCAGCAGAGATACAACGACTGTTGTGTGCATTGTAAAATCTGTTTCTCAGATAATACAGCCCCGTCTCTTCGTCGTAGACATACCCCCTATACCTAAACGGCTGCACCTTGCCCAGCGTCTCCGCCAACTCACCGGTACACCACAGCGGCGCGCCCCACGCATCGTAGCCGTAGCTGACGACGGCATTGCCATTCTCATCCAGAATTGCAACAATATCGCTCTGCAAGCTCTTGACGTAAGCATACGCTGTGCCGTTGTACACCACCACCGCCGGGCGGTTCTGCGCGTCATAGAAGAAGTGCAGCTCATCCGTGACGGAAGTCATATGCACAACATTCTTGCCGTGCAGCGTGTACTTCGTCACCACGCCGTTGACCGTTTTCTGCACGCGCAAGCCGTCCGCGTTGTACACAAACTCCGCCGTCACGCCCGCCTTCTGCATCTTTTGCAGCTGCCGGCCGTTCTGCCAAGTGTACGTCCACATCCCGTCGCTCAGCGGATTGCCAATCGCATCATAGCGAATTGTGCTGCCGTTGACCGCCGTGAGCTTGTCGCGCCATGCCGCGTCGCCGTATTCGTAGGTAACGGTTTCCAGAGGAGTCGTCGTATCGGCATACGCAAAGCGTTCCTTTTTCAGGATGTTGCCGCCGAGGTCGTAGGTATACTTCCACGTCGTACCATTTTCGCCGGAACGGGTATCGCTGTGGTCGTTGACCTGAATCAGCTGACCAAGTTCGTCGTAGGTGTAGCCCGTCCACTTGCCGTTCAGCGTCGCACTCGCAATGTTCCCGTTGTCGTCATAGCCGTAGCCGCAATTGCACCCCGGCTGGGTAATCGACGAAACGAGATTCGTCACACTGCCCGTGCCGTAGCCGCCCGCCGCGAAATGGTACTCGATCGTGAACGTTTTGCTGCCCAGCTTGACCGCCGAGAACGTCGTCCGATTCAGCTTGTCAATGGTCGTCGTGCTCTGCCCAATGGTGGTTGCACCAATGCTATACGTCAGCGACGTCGGACGATTTTCGTCATCATAGCCGAATTTCGTCCCATATTCCTGTCGATTTTCACCCACTTTCTCCGTAAATTCACTCAGGTTGCCGTACACGTTGTCATACGCGACCTGTCCTGTGTACACATGCTTCGCGTCCTCCGACGTTTTCACACGCACCGGACGATTCGCCAAGTCGTATTCACTCTGCGTCGTCCGATTCAGCAGGTTGTCGCGGACTCGTGCCACTTTTCCCTGAGCGTTGTAATCGTACTCGTATCTCGGCGCGGTTTCCTCGCCGTACACCACCCCCGTCACGCGGTTGAAATCGTCGTACCGACTGCTGACTTTCGCCCCGTTGCCGTAAGTCGTCGCGGTCAACGTGCCGAAATTCGGCTTCGTCGGATCGTTCTGATACTGGCTCTGCGACAAGGTCTGATTCCCGACCTTGACCACCGTCTGGCGACCCAGCGCGTCCTGCTCGAAGCTGTACACCACGTCGTTCGCTGTGTCCCCGTCCGTATTGTGACGGATTTCGACCAGATTCCCACGCTGCTCGTCATAGGTATATTCGTTATGTATTGTCGGAATTCCTGCTTCTGCGCCCGTTTTTGCAGAAGTTTTTACAATTCGCCGCAAATTGTCGTATTCATACGTCACCGTCTGCCCCTTCGCGTCGGTGACACTCGTCGTCGTGCCGCGCTGCGGGTCGGTTTCCGTACGCACAATCTTGCCGCGCGCGTCCTTCTGCTCGGTAACATAGTTGCCGTCATCCGTGTATGAAGTCTCGCCGCGGATGAAGTAGCTCGGATTCGCATCCGCATTCTGCACCTGACTCGTCAGCGGATTCCCGAACGCATCGTAAGTGAACGTGCTGACGCTGCCCAGCGGTGCAATGCTTTTCAGCAGCAGATGCTTCTTTTGCTCCGCTTCCGTGTCGCCGTAATGGAAGGTGCTGGACACCGTGCGGCCCGCGGCGGTGTGCTTCGTCAGGTTGTCCGCATCGTCGAACTCCGACTTCTCCTGACCACCGTAGAGCATCTTCCGCGTCTTGCGGTTGCCGTTTTTGTCATAAATATACTGCGTGCCGAACGCTTCCGGGTACAGGTAGATGCCGGTGAAGTCCGCAAAATTCATCTGCCGATTCATCTGCAAGACCACACGGATATAGGTACAGTTGTTGGGCGCAACAATGCCCGCGCTCGCGAACTGCCAGTTTCCTTCTTCCGCATTGAACACCGCAGAGCCGCCTGTCGCCCAGTAACAGTTCGCGTTGTCCGGATTGCCTGCCGTAAACAAAACGGTAATTCGGCAGTAGATGTAGTTGTCCGGATCGTTCTTCTTCGCAAACGAGCTGCACCAGCCGCCCACCGTGAAGCGGTCGCCGATTTTGCCGTAGTGCCGGAACTGCTGGTAATACGTTACCGTGCGGTCGTAGCGACCCAAGAGATGAATCTTCTGCGTATTGTCATGCTTCAGGCAGTCCGGCGCGTGGAAAATATCCTTTTCATCATCCAGCGGCAGCACCGAAACGTAGGAATTGGAATTACTTCCAACCGTCCATGCCTTCGGCTTGCCATCCGTACCGACCGCAGAAAAGTCGCTGTTTTGAACCATATTGAAATGATTCAGCGTCAGCCCTTCTTCCAGCTGCATCGCATCGAACCAGCAATTGCCGCCCGCGAAGCCGTTCTGCATGTCGCAGTACGCCATGCAGTAAACCTTAGGTTCTGCATTCTCCGGCAGCGTGAAGGAGACCGACACACGCTCATACGGCATGTTGTCCGTCTTTTCCCAGACCTTGCCCGGCTCAGAATCCAGCGTGACCGTCTCATTACCAACCGTGTACGCAACGCGCATCACTCCGCGCGGGCCGCCAGAGCGGACATATCCCGACAGTGTATACGACTTGCCCGGCGTGAGCGTCACTGCCTGACGAACATACACGCAGTCGCTCGACCAAATCGTCAGCCGATACGAAACAAGACCGAACTGCCGCGTGGACTGGTCGCGCGTAATCGTGCCCGTGCTGCTCTTCTCCCATACGCTGCTGTTTTCCTCACACATCGGGTCGAGCAGAAGGTTGCGGACAACTCGCTGCATCCGGGAGCGCTCCGTTGCATGGTTAATCGGCGCATTTGCGTTATCGTCGGTGCGGTCGTAGCGGGTGTACATCGCATAGCCCAGCTCGTCATCCACGCTGGTTTGGTTGCCGTCATCGTTGAAATGGTAGCGAAGCGTCTTGCCCGAAATTTCATCCTTGACCAGCGCCATATGGTTGCCGTAGGTGTACGAGACGTTCGCCGCAGTCAGCGTCGTGCCGTTCTTCATGCCCGTTACGGTCGCGTGGGTGATGCAGTGCGGCAGTCCGTCGATGGCGTTCGTGTTGCTGTACTTGTAAGTCACGTCCGCCAGCTTCTTATCCGGCTGCTGGTCAACATGTTTTTCAATAGCAGATGCCGACACAAGCAGGTGATAGCCATTGAACACTTTGTATTCGTACTTGCTCATGCGACCATCTTCGTGCGTAATGTACAGCGTTTCTTCATTATAATAGTTGAAGCGTACGCAGCTGTTTTCATCCTGCCACGGTGTCTGAATCCGATCGCAGCGACCATCCGTGTAATGGAACGTCGTAACGCGACCCGCGCCGTCCGTCACAGATGCGATTTTCAGCGGCGAATCTGCCACCGCCGTCACCGTGACTTCGTTGCCAATCGCATCCTGAATCTTCTGAATCAGCACCTTCGCGGTTTCCGGCGCATCCTCCGTCGGGGTCTCGCTCACCAGCGGGAACGTCATCACGTTGTCGCCCTTGTCGGTAATCGTGATGTTTTCGTCCCCGACTTCCAGCGTCAGAGACAAACCAGACTGGTCGTAATACTTCTTTTGGTCATCTTTATTCTTCTTAAAGAAGTGTTCCGTGCCGTCGCCGTCCGTATACACGAACTCCACTTCGCCATTGTACAGCACCTTATGCAGCGTCTGATGCAGCGAAGTTCGCCAGCCGTAGCCCATGCCGAACTCATCTTTGTCGCTGTCGCAAGAATTGTAATAGTGCGTAATCGAGACGGGCAGCCGATTGCCGTTCATTGCGGTATCGGCGTGGGAGAAAATCAGGTTGCCGTTGACGAGGCTGACGCTTCCAGTCCCTGCCAAACCCGCAGACTGATGGTCGTAAGTCAGATAGCTCTCCAGACCCGCAAGGCTCGCATACTCCAGCACGAAATACGGCTGATTCGCCGTTTCGCTCGAATGAAGCTGCGAAAAGCTGCTTTCGCTTTCGGGCGCGCTCAGCTGAACACCGTGATTTTCGCCCAGATACCACTTGCGCGCAAGGC
>OJLA01000853.1_pt1 | contig 22799 bp, 24 predicted proteins | sample 1596611 | NCBI WGS metagenome assembly OJLA01 (sample SAMEA4350168, study PRJEB24818) | metagenome | biome: human; feature: gut; material: faeces | place: Denmark | collected 2013-09
GTATAGTAAAATTAAAAAATATTTCTTTAGAGGACTTCGAAAAAATAAGAATAGACAAAGTAGAAAAAAGAGGTAGCTTCGACAAAAAAATATTTTTGGAAAGGGAAGAAGAAAAAGAAAGTGAAAGAACCTAATTAAAGGCTGCCATACAGCAGCCTTTTTTGTAGAACATTATCTAACATCAATTACAAGTTCGAACTGAGCTTGTAATTTTTGAGAAGTCTCATCAAAAGTAAAATCCCTGATAATAATATCCAGCAAGCAAAAAGAATATTTAAAATCTATTGCAGAATTAATACTGTACAGAGACTTAACAACAAATACTAGTATCTCATCCCGAATGTTTTTCTTGATTTTATCGAGTAAAACAGAAAAATCAACATGAGAAAGTGTAATAGAAGAAGCTGTAAGTTCTTCTTCATAAGTAGATAAGTCAATAAAATCTTTTGAATAAATCCAAATTGACTTGCTTGCTGACAAAGAAGAATTATCAATTTGAACTATAGAATGACTGTACTTGTTTAAAAGCTTTTTCGCAAGCTTCCCAACCTTTTCATCAGGATATTCAAAAGATTTGGCATCTTGAATACACTGATTTAAATGTTCTAATTCATCATTAATCCGTTCGATTAAACTTTGTAAGTTTGATGTTGATGATCTACTTTTGCTGTTAGAAACTGAATTTTCATTTTCCATAAAATTGTACCTCACTTTTTAGTTTTTATTATCATAAAAATTTTAGCACCTAATAAAAGCCTTGTCAATTAAAAAACGACAAAAATTGACAAAGCAACAAAAAATATTAATTAAATCATATAATGTACAAAGAATTAACATAAAAACAACACTTGAAATTCACAAAAAAATGATATAAAATATCCAAAACAAAATTGAAAGAAGGCCAATAAATGAAAAAAATAAACAAAGCAAAAGCAATGAAACTAATAGCACTAATAATAACAATAGCAATATTAATAATCGCCACAATATACATGACACCAATAATAAAACAAATAAACACACTAGAAGGGCAAGCAGAATTTAAAGAAAAAATAACAAATTCAGGAATAACAGGAATGTTAATACTATTTGGACTAGAACTAGCGCAAGTAGTATTAGCTATACTACCGGGAGAACCAGTAGAGCTATTAGCAGGAATATGTTTTGGACCAATATGGGGAACAATATTTTTAATGATATCAGTATTTATAGTAACTGCCATGATATATTTCTTTGTAAAAAAATATGGAAGAGACTTTATATATGAATTCTTCCCAAAAGAGAAAGTAAACAAATTAGAAAATAGCAAACTATTTAAAGACCCACAAAAAATAGAAACTGTAATGGCATTATTATTTCTAATACCAGGAACTCCAAAAGACTTACTAGTATATATAGGGGGACTACTACCAATAAAAACATCAAGATTTCTGGCACTAGCAACATTACTAAGATTTCCATCAATAATATCATCAACAATAGCAGGGAATAAATTATTGCAAGGAAAATGGCAGGTTAGCATATTAGCATATGTTATAACATTTGCATTAACTTTTGTAGTGATATATATTGTAAATAAATTTGATAAAAACAAAGTAACAGAAGATGTAATAAAAACAGTAAAAAATAAAGAAATGTAAAATACACAAACAACAATAAAAAACAATGGATAAAAATACATTAATGGCCTAATGTATAACCTCAAAAAAATATGGGAAAAATATAACAAATACATATTTTGAGGAGGTACAAATGGAAACAAGTAATTTAAAAAATATGGTAGTACTAAAAAACTTGCCATCAAACATTGTGGATGAAGCAATAATAGTGCTAAAAGCAAATAAAAAAACGAAAAAGCTTCAAAAAATAGAAAACAAAAAAATATTAGAAAATCAAGAGAATAAAAAAGACAAAGAATATATTTTAAAAGAAGCAGAAATGATAGTAAATAACTACATTTCCAAAATAGAAAATAAAGAAAATGACAAAATAATAATTAGTAAAGATACAGATGGAAAGTATAAAAAATTGAAAAAATATGCAATAGCAACAACATTATTGTGTATAATTCAAGCAATTGTAATCATATTTTAATGCAAAACAGGTAATTTAAGTAGGTAATTACCTGCTTTTTTTTGTTTATGAAAAACTTCAAAAAACAAATTTATTCTTGTCCACTTCTTATCATAAAACAAAACAAAATAACATATAGTTTAAAAGAAATAAAGAAACAACCATTTTTGAAAGGGATGAAATAAAATATGGAAAGAACAATGTCTGTAGAAGACAAGATAAGAAGGGCAGAAGAAATATATGTAAGAAGAAAAGAAGGCACAATGCCTAAAACCACAACAGTATCAATAAATAATGATAATAAAAAGGAATTAAAACTATTAAAGAAAATGGTAATACAAATAATTATAAGCCTTTTAATATATGGCGTAATTTATATAATACAAAACAACAACTACATATTTTCACAAGAATTTTTAAACAAAGTACAAGAAGTTTTATCATATGATATAAATTTTGAGGATTTTTATAAAAATGGAAAAAACAACATAAATCAGGTAATTATAAATATAAAAAATAAAGCAGAAAAAAATAAAACAACGGAAAATCAAGAAAAAAATGGAATAGGTGGAGCAGAAGAAAATGTTAAGAAAGAACAGCAATCAAATGAGGAAAACACACAAGAAAATCAACAAAATATACAAGAAAATGAACAAACATCACAAGCAAAAACACAAGAAGAACAAGATATAGAAAATATAAAAAATACAACAACATTTATAAAACCAATAGAAGGAACAATAAGTTCAAAATATGGACAAAGAGAGCCTACAACATCAACAGTACCTAAAAACCATACAGGAGTTGATATTGCATCAAATTTAGGAACAAAGATAAAATCTGCAACATCAGGGGAAGTTGTAATAGCATCAGAAGAAGGAGACTATGGCAAACACTTAAAAATTCAAATAGGAGAAGTAAGTATAATATATGCACATTGCAATAGCTTATATGTTAAACAGGGAGACCAAGTAACACAAGGACAAGAAATTGCAGAAGTAGGGTCAACTGGGAATTCCACAGGACCACATTTGCATTTTGAAATAAGAATTTCGGAGAGAACGATAGACCCGCAAAAAATATTAGAACTATAATAAATTTATTATAGTACGAAAAAATTCTATATGATATAAAAATGCTTATAGGTAGCATAAAACCTAAATAAAAAAAAGGAAAAATAATATGAGATTTAGAATCGATTTAAAAATATTTATTTTTTTAATAATATTTTATTTTACAAGGCAAATAGAAATATATTCCATATTAATGCTATTTGCACTAATACATGAATTAGGGCATTTGCTAGCAGGATTATTGGTAGGAATGCAACCAGAAAAATTAGAACTAATGCCATTTGGTGTAGCAATATCATTCAAAATAAAGCCAGAAGAATACAATAAAAAAATAAAAAAAGGAAATCAATTAGAAATCAAAAAAATATTAGTAGCACTTGCAGGACCAATTACAAACTTTATAATCATTGTAATTATATTAAATCTAAATATAGAATTATTTAAGGCACTTACAATAATATACACAAACTTTTTAATAGTGATTTTTAACCTATTACCAATATATCCATTAGATGGAGGAAGAATTTTAAAAGGAATTTTACATATAAACATAGGAAAACAAAAAGCAGAAAAATATATAAATATAATATCAAAAATAACTGTAACAATAATAACAATAATAGCAAGTATATTAATCTTACATATCCACAACATAGCATTTATATTGATTTGTATGTACTTATGGTATCTCATTTTAAAAGAAGATAAAAAATATCAACAAAGAAAGAAAATATATGAAGCACTAGAACAATAAAATTATGGACTGTGAATTGTGACACAAACAATAAAAACAAAAATAAAAAAAGAAAAACTACTTGAAAAACAAATAAAAAAATAGTAAACTATACTAAAGGAAAAAAGGAGAATGCCAATGATGAAAAACAAAATAAAACAGGAAAAAGGTGTAACATTGACAATATTAGTAATAACAGTAATAACACTAATGATTATAACAGGAACACTAATATATAACGTAGAAGACTCAACTAGAATAAAAAAATTAACAAATTTATATAGTGATATAGACCTGTTAAGAACAAAAGTAACAGACTACTATGAAGAATACGGAGAAATACCAGCAAAAATTAAATACACAAACACAAGTGGACTTTCAAATGTATTAAGTAAAAACAACGATACAGGGGATTTTTATGTAATAGACTTAGAGGCAATGAAGGGGATAACACTTAATTATGGAAACGATTATGAAAAAATAATAAATGATACAACAATAACAAAAGAAAATCCAGAAAAAGCAGACCAATACAAAGATTTATATATAATAAATAAAAATAGTCACAATATCTTTTATGCAAAAGGTGTGTCAATACAAGACAAAAACAGCGTAAAAATGTATTACACTGACTACACAATTCCAGATGAAACAGTTGTAGACCTAAGATATATTGATGGAATATTAATTCCAGAAAATTACTATTATATAGGCAAAAGTCCAAGTGTTAGTGGAAGTGAAAGTAAAAGCATGGTAATTTCAAACAAAAAAGATGATACAATAGATGGACAAAGCACAAATCAATTTATATGGACAAAACAAATAGTAGAGTTAGAAGAAGTGCCATCAAGTATAAAATTTGATGAAGGACAAAATGAAGAAGATTTCTTAAAAAGTGTAAATGCAAACAAAGGATATTTTAGAAATCCAGAAGGAAAAGTTCAATATACAAAAATTGAAGATGGAAAATAGTAAAAATATAACCCAAATTTTATATAAATAAAAAAATTAAGAACCTCAAAGTATACTTGTAAGTATAAAAAGAGGTTCTTTTTTAGGCATTACAATATGTAATCATTCTGTAATATTTTTGAAATATTCCTGTAAAACCAATTGACAATTAAGCCTTTTCGTTGTATTATATATACATAAAAAAATGAGTGTTTTTTAAAATCCTAAGGAGGAAAATTATGGGAGAAGTAATAGTTATAACATCAGGAAAAGGTGGAGTAGGAAAAACAACAACAACAGCAAATTTAGGTTCAAGTTTAGCAGTAGAAGGAAAAAAAGTATGTTTAATAGATACAGACATTGGTTTAAGAAACCTAGACGTAGTAATGGGACTAGAAAATAGAATTGTATATGATATAGTAGACGTTGTAGAAGAAAAATGCAAACTAAGACAAGCATTAATAAAAGATAAAAGATTTAAAGAATTATACCTACTACCAGCCGCACAAACAAGAGACAAAAGTGCAGTAAATGAAGAACAAATGAAAAATTTAACAGACAAATTAAAAGAAGAATTTGACTATATACTAATAGATTGCCCCGCTGGAATAGAACAAGGATTTAAAAATGCTATTGCAGGAGCAGACAGAGCAATAGTAGTAACAACCGCAGAAATCTCTGCAATAAGAGACGCAGACAGAATTATAGGACTATTAGAATCATCAGAAATAAAAAATCCTGAATTAGTAATAAACAGAATAAGACCTAATATGGTAAGAAAAGGTGAAATGATGGATGTTGATGACATAGTAGACCTACTTTCAATAGACCTAATAGGGGTAGTACCAGATGATGAATACATAATAACACAAACAAACAAAGGTGAACCAGTAATCCAAAACAAAAAAGCGCCATCAGGAAAAGCATATATAGAAATTGCAAAAAGAGTATTAGGAGAAAAAATAGAAATCACAATACCAGGTAGAGAAAAAGGATTTTGGGCACGTTTAAAAAGATTCTTTAAAAAATAATATATAAGCAAAACGGAGGGATAGGAAATAATGTTTGAAAACATAGTAAACTTCTTTAAAAACATAGGAAAGAAAGAAGAAAATAAAAAAATGCAAGAAAGTTCAAAAGATGCAGCAAAAGAAAGATTACATCTAGTGCTAATGCAAGACAGAGCAAATGTTTCAGCAGACTTTTTAGAACTTATGAAACAAGAAATAATCGATGTAATAAAAAAATATATAGAAGTTGATGAAAAAGAAATAGATGTAAGATTAACAAATAAAGAAAATGATGATGGAACAAACGGAGCACCAGCATTATATGCAAATATTCCTATTCTTAATATAAAAAATGATGCAAGAAAAATAGGACAAAAAGAATTAGAAGAAAACAAAGAAAAAACAGCAGAAATAGAGGACAATAAACAAAACGAAAAAGAAGAAAAAACAGACAAGAAAACAGAAAACGAAAAAAATACCTCAAATAATCACAAAACTCCAAACGAAATAAAAGAAAAAAATGAAACAAAAAAAGCAGATGAGACAGAAAAAACAGAGCAAAAGGAAACAAAAAATGTAGAAGATAAAAAAGACTTTGAAACACAAGAAAAAATAAAAGAAATAATAGACGGCGTAATAGAAGGCGCAGAAAACAATAAAGAAAAAACAAAAAATGAAGAACAATAAGTTAAATCATAAAAATTAAGAAAGAAAAAGAGTTGATTTAATGAGAAGAAGAGAATTAAAAAATATGGAATGGGGGTTGCTAATAGTAGCAATTATACTATCAATAATAGGGATTATTGCACTATTTTCAGCAACACAAGAAACTGAATATGACGAATTTAAAAAACAAATAATATGGTTAGCAATAAGTCTAATAGCAATGGTAATAGTAATGCTAATAAATTACGAAACATTAGTAAAACTATCACCAATTTTTTATGGAATATTTATAATTCTGCTAATAGCAGTAATGTTCACAAAACCAGTAAATGGAGCAACAAGTTGGTTTGACATCGGATTTTTTTCATTCCAACCATCAGAATTTGCAAAAATAGCAGTAATACTGTTTTTAACATTTGTAATATCAAAAATACAAGAAAGATATGCAGAAGACATAAACAAACCAACACGACTACTAATAATATTTGTAACATTAGCAATACCATTATTATTAATTATAAAACAACCAGACTTTGGTACAGCAATGGCGTTTTGTATAGCACTTGCAATGATGCTATTTACAGCAGGAATAGACAAAAAGTACATAATAGGAGCAATATTGATAGCAACAATATCAATACCACTATTATACAATTTTGTACTGCCAGATCATGCAAAAAAAAGAATAGATATATTTTTAAATCCAGAATCAGACCCACGTGGAAGTGGATATAACATAATTCAATCAAAACTAGCAATAGGAGCAGGACAATTAACAGGAATGGGATTATTAAAAGGAAATCAAACTCAACTAGGATATCTATACCCAAAAACAACAGACTTTATTTTCTCTGTAATTGGCGAGGAAATGGGATTTATAATAGGACGGAACAATTATAGTACTATATGTATTTCTGGTCACAAAAGCGATTTACATTGCAAAAACAGCCAAAGACACAAAGGGTTCCTTGATAGCATCTGGAATAGCTGGAATATTTTTATTTCATATGACAGAAAACGTAGGGATGGTAATGGGACTTTTGCCAATAACAGGTGTACCATTGTTGTTTGTTAGCTATGGAGGAAGTTCTATGATTACAAGTTATATTTTAATTGGAATATTATTAAATATAAGCAGTAAAAGGCAAAAAACAATATTTGTAAAATAAAAAATCGGGGGATTAAGGGACGTTCCTTATTCTCCCTTTTTTCAGGGATTTAGGGACGTTCCTTCTTTTCCATTTTTTTAGGGATTAGGGGGACAGTGCTTTGATACCATTTTTTTGAGTATAATAAAAAGTAGAGTTAAAACTGAAAATTGAAAATTTTCAGATTTGTTATTTGGAGGGAAAAATGTATTTAAAAAAATTAAAAATAGGAAATGTAGAACTAGAAAATAATTTAATATTAGCTCCAATGGCAGGAGTAACAGATTTACCATTTAGAAAAATATGCAAAGAATTTGGACCAGGTTTAGTATGCGCAGAAATGGTAAGTAGCAAAGCAATATTTCATGACGATTCAAAAACAAAACTACTAATGAACACAGAAGGAGAAAAAAGGCCAGTAAGTATGCAAATATTTGGTAGTGATGAGGAAACAATGGGGTATGCAGCAAAATATGTATCAAAAATAGCAGATATAGTAGATATAAATATGGGATGCCCTGCTCCCAAAGTAGTAAAAAATGGTGATGGTAGCAAACTTTTGCTAGACATAGAACAAGCAGAAAAAGTAATAAAAGCAGTTGTAAAAAATTCTACTAAACCAGTAACATTAAAAATTAGAAAAGGTTGGGATTGCGAACATATTGTAGCAACAGAATTTGCTAAAATGGCAGAACAAGCAGGAGTATCTGCAATTACAATTCATGGGAGAACTAGAACTGAGATGTATTCTGGAAAAGCAGATTTAGACATTATCAAAAGAGTGAAAGAGTCAGTGAACATACCGGTAATAGGCAATGGTGATGTGGTAGATGAAGAATCTGCATTGAAAATGTTTGAATACACCGGGGTGGATGGAATTATGATAGGTCGTGGAACTTTTGGGAATCCGTGGATATTTGCAAGAATTAAACATTTTTTAGAAACAGGGGAAAAACTTCCTGAAATATCAAATGAAGAAAAGTTTAGAGTTATAAAAGAACAAATTCAACTTGAGTTAGAAAATAAACCGGAGGTAACTGCAATAAGGGAAATGAGAAAGCATATTGCTTGGTATACTAAAAATATGCCGAATTCTAGTGAGTTTAGGTGCGAGATTAATAAAATAGAGGATAAAGATTTATTAATGAAAACTGTTGAAAAATATTTTTTGGAAGAATGATACAGTTCATAGCCTGAAAAAAATTACAAATAGAAATATAATCAAAATTGTTGAAATAAAGTTGTAGTTATGGTAGAATCAAAATGCAGAAACATACTGCATAAAACAAAAGAAGGAGTGAAGAAAAAATGAAGAAAACATTTAAAAATTCAAAAGGTATAACATTAGTGGCACTCGTAATCACTATAATTATCCTTTTAATATTGGCAGGAATATCAATATCAGCATTAACAAATACAGGAATATTCCAAAAGGCAAAAGATGCAAAACAAAAATCAGAAGATGCCGAATTAGACCAAAATACAAAACTAGATGAATATGAAAATGAATTAGATAAGTATTTGCCAAAACAAAATGAAAATAGTTTAGCAAAAGCAGTTAAAGTAGGAGACTATGTAGCATATAAACCAGATAAATTAGACGATAATGCATTAACTACATTAAAAACAAATTTAAAAAACTATTCAGGAGCAAGTGATAATACAACAAATTCTGCGATTGCTAGAGATGATAGCTTGAGTTGGAGAGTACTTGATGTAGATGAAACAACAGGAACTGTTAGATTAATAAGTGCAACACCAACAAGTTCAACAGTTACTTTAGAAGGATATAATGGATATAACAATGCAGTAAAATTGTTAGATGATGCATGTAGCACTTTATATAATTCAAAGTTGGCAACAAAAGTACAAAATCTAAAAATAGAAGATATAACAAAACATATGACAACACAACCAACCGAAGATACAACAGAGTATCATCCAGAAAATATCAATTATCCAAAAATATTGGAACAAGAAAAAAATCAAACAGTAGTAAAATCAACAACAGAAAATAAATTAGGAGTTAGTAGTCAAAGTATATTTATAACAGGATATGATACATCAGCAACAAATACATTGAAGAATAATTTTTGGTATAAAACAATGTCTGCAAATGACTTTGATGGAGAAAACAAAGAAATGTATTATAAATTATTTATAAATAATGGAAGTTATTGGTTGTCATCTCGTTGCGTCTGTGCTGACTCCGTTAGTGCTAGCTTCCATGTTCACTATGTGTATTCAGGCCATGTCAACGCCCGCGCCTTGTGCAATTCTTACGTCCGCGAGTTTCCTAACTACTATGCTTTCCGCCCATGTATAACTCTAAACTCTAATGTCCAAGTAACATCAGGAGATGGAAGTGAAAGCACCCCATTTGAAATAAAATAAAAAAAATATGGACCTTGTCAAGATTAGTGTGTAAATTTTTTTATATCAATTTTAGATGATATATTAAAATACACAAACAATAATTTTTTGAACTGTAAATAGTAACAAAGAAGATATATATAAATATATAGAAAAAACTGGGACAAAATTGGATATACCAAGCGTCTCAGTTTTTATTTAATCTAATTTATATGAATTACCATCAATATCAAAGCATATTGGACAAGTAGTATCGACTGGCCCATCATTTTCTGTGTCAATTATTGAAATATTTACGATATTTTTAATATTTTTGTAATCTTTCTTTTCTATACCATCAGATGACACCAAAACACGACTTACAGTTCCATCTTCATGAACAAATACAAACCAATCAACTCCACCTTGATTATAGTAAACACGTTTGCAGAAAACAACATCATCATATAATTTATTTATTTCGCCATATTTTTTTGCTAACTCATTATATAAAATTAAGTAAGCCTCTCCATTATTTTTGATATATGTGTATGACGAATCACCAGAATCTCTTAACCAATTTCCATTTGTAGAATTTCTAGTTTTTATTAAATTATCCATAAAATTTGAATATCTTTTTTCTGTAGTTGTTTCTTCTTTGTCAGTTTTTAAAGTTTGATTTGATTCAACAGTATTCTCTATTTTTTCAGCCTCTGTATTTGAAACTGTTGTATTACTTGTAGAGCCAGATAATACATTTTTTGTTGAATCTGTAGTTACATTTTCTACAGTATTTGTAGCATTTTTAGAATTTGTAAAATAAAAATACATAAGTATCATTCCAATAATAAGTATAAAAATAATAAATAATAGAATTACTGTTGATAACTTTAATTTTATAGGTTCTTTATCAGTCATTTTTTCATCCCCTTTTTCTTTTGTAATTTATGATTACAGAATATCATAAAAAAATAAAAAAACAATAAATTTCTTATTTATTATTCTTTTTATAGGGTTTAGAGATATTCGTAATTCCCAATAAATAGTCACAAGATGTGTTATAAAAATCAGCTAGTTTTATTAAATTATAAATATCTATAGTTATTTCACCGGTTTCATATCTTGAATATGTTTGTTGCGTACAGCCTAGTATTTTTGCAACTTCAGTTTGAGTTAAATCTCGATCTTCTCTTAAATCTCTAATTCTTAATTTCATACTTTTAATATCACCAAAAAAATTATAATTTATTCTTAAAACGAGTAAGATGTTTTACGCTTTTTACGTGTAAAAGAAATAAAATATATACAAATTGGATATAATTTAAATATAGTAAATGAAGGGAGAATACATATGAAAAAAATTATGAAAAATCAAAAAGGTATAACATTAGTGGCACTCGTAATAACAATTATTATTTTGCTTATTTTGGCAGGGATTTCAATATCAACTTTAACAAATACTGGGATATTTGAAAAAGCAAAAGATGCAAAAGAAAAAAGTGAAGTGGCGGAAAAACAACAAAGCGAAACATTAGACAGTTATGAAAAAGAATTAAATAAATATACGTCGGATAATTTAGAAGAAAATATAGGAGTGAAATTTAAAAAAAACACTGAGTTACATGACAAAAATGGAGCGAAAATAATAGTTCCAGCAGGATTTAAAGTAGTAAACACAGACGATTTAACAGTAGAAAAAGGAATTGTTGTAGAAGATAGTAAAGGCAATCAATATGTATGGATACCATGTACTACAGAAGATTCTAAATCTCAATTACAGTTTAAAAGAACAGAATGGGATGTTGAAGATGATGGTGGAACAAAAGCATCAAAAGATGAACTAACATTAACTTGCCCAGAAAATTATAGTGACAATGGATTAACTTATGCAGTGGTTAATGAGATAGTGGCTCAAGTAAAAGCAGAAAAGGATAGTGTACGCAGAAATGGTGGATATTATATAGGAAGATATGAAGTAGGAGATGAAAATGGAATAGCAGTAATAAAGGCTGATAAAACTCCTATGGCAAGTATTATTTGGAGTACTGCTTATAGTAAAGCAAAAGGGATTGGAGGCGGACCAGGTGCAACAACATATTTATGTTCAAGTTATGCTTGGGATACTGCAATTAATTTTATACAAAATAATGGATTCCCAAATTATGCAAAAGCAAGAGAGGATAGCTACAATGAAAATTGGATAGATAAGAATGTAAAAGATTCTAAAGGAAATATAATAAAAGCAGCAAATAAGGCTGAAAGACTTTCAACAGGAAAAACAACTCCAAAATGTAATATTTATGATATGGGAGGAAATGTAGTAGAATTTACAACAGAAGTAATGCCAAGTACTAGCGAGCCAGTGGTGTTGCACGGTGGTAGTTATAGTTACATTATTCCAGCAGGTCAACGCTTTGACAATTATACATCATATGCAAATAGCGATGTTGGGATTCGTGCCACTTTATTCTTAAAATAAACTTGACAATCTCAAAATCTCGAAGATAAAAAATAAAAAAACACTTGTATATTCCACAAATTTGTGATATAAATACTAATATAAAGAAATGCTACAGAAAGGCGGAATTTTTGTGGAAGAGAATTTAGAAAAAGAAACAAAAAAAGTACTAGTTGTAGACGACGAACAAGCAATAATCGACGTACTAGTATATAATTTACAAAAAGAAGGATATGAAACATTAGAAGCAACAGATGGTGTAACTGCAGTAAACATAGCATTAGAGCAAAAACCAGACTTAATGTTATTAGATATAATGTTACCAAAAATGGACGGACTAACAGTATGTAAAAGAGTAAAAAATTACTTAAATATACCAATATTAATGCTAACAGCCAAAGACGCAGAAATAGACAAAATAGTAGGTCTAGAATTAGGAGCAGACGACTACATAACAAAACCATTCAGTGTAAGAGAACTAATGGCAAGAGTAAAAGCAAATCTAAGAAAAAATGAAATATCAACAATAGTAAAAGAAACAGAACAAGAAATGCCAAAAATGGAAGAAATAACAGATAGCATAATAAGAGTAAATGACCTAGAACTAGACCTAGATAGATTCGAAGTAAAAGTTAGAGGAAAAATAATTGACCTAACACTAAGAGAATTTGAAGTATTAAAATTCTTAGCAGCCCAACCAGGACAAGTAATAACAAGAGAGACACTATTAGAAAAAGTATGGGGATACGAATATTACGGAGATATAAGAACTGTAGATGTTACAGTAAGAAGAATAAGAGAAAAAATAGAAAAAGACACTTCAAGTCCAAAAATTCTAATAACAAAAAGAGGCGTTGGATATTATATAGCAACAAAATAAAAGAAATAGAAAGAATAAAAAAGGCAAAAATAGCCAAAATATTCTTTCTATTTTTTATATTCTAGGAAAGTTATCATAGTATGATAACTTTCTGTAGAAGATAAATATGGCAGAAATTAGATTTTGTAGCAGTTTGCACTGCGTACAAAATCTTAATTCTGGTTTTTTATTGAAATTTGTTGAAAAATGTGATTAAATAAAAGCAAGAAAAATACAAATAAAAAAACAAATAAAAAAACAAATAAAAAAACAAATAAAAAAATACAAATAAAAAAGGAAAAGGATAAAAGATGAAAAGAGAAAATACAAGAAAAATAATGGTAGGAAATGTACAAATAGGAGGGCAAAATAAAGTAGTAATACAATCAATGTGCAACACAAAAACAAAAGATGTAACATCAACAGTAAAACAAATATTAGAATTAGAAAAAGCAGGATGTGAAATAATAAGAGTAGCATGTTTAGACATAGAAGATGCAAAAGCAATAAAACAAATAAAAGAACAAATACACATACCAATAGTTGCAGATATCCATTTTGACTACAGAATAGCACTAGAAGCAATTGAAGCAGGAGTAGACAAAGTACGAATTAATCCAGGGAATATAGGCTCAGAAGAAAGAGTAAAAATGGTTGTAGACAAATGCAAGGAAAAAAACATACCAATTAGAATAGGAGTAAATGCAGGCTCATTAGAAAAAGACTTGCTAGAAAAATATGATGGCAAACCCACTGCACAAGCAATGGTAGAAAGTGCAAGAAAACACGTAGAAATACTAGAAAAACTAGACTTCTATGACTATGCAATATCATTAAAAGCATCAAACTTAGACTTATGTATATCTGCATACGAAGAGGCCTCAAAAACATTTGACTGCCCATTACACTTAGGAATAACAGAAGCGGGAACAGAATTTAGTGGAACTGTAAAATCAAGCATAGGACTTGGAATTTTACTAAGAGAAGGAATAGGAGATACACTTAGGGTATCACTTTCAGACGACCCAATAAAAGAAATAAAAGTTGCCAAAGAAATTTTAAAAGACTGCAATTTATATAAAAATTCACCAACATTAGTGGCTTGCCCAACATGTGGAAGAACACAAATAGATTTAATACCAATAGCAAAAGAAGTAGAAGAATTTTTACAAACAATAGAAGCCGACATAACAGTAGCAGTTATGGGATGCGCTGTAAATGGACCAGGAGAAGCCAGAAATGCAGATATAGGGATAGCCGGTGGTATAAAAGAAGGATTGCTATTTAAAAAAGGAGAAATAATCAGAAAAATACCACAAGATAAAATCGTAGAAGAATTGAAAAAAGAAATATTAGAAATGATAAAAAATAAATAAAAGTAATTTTTTAAGAATAAAGCTAAAAAATTAAAGAAATTACAGTTAAAAAAGAGAGGAGTCATAATGAAAATATTAATTGGAAAAACAGCCGGATTCTGTTATGGAGTAAAAAGAGCAGTAGAAGGAGCAGAAAACGAAATAAAAAATTCTAAAACACCAGTATATTGCTTAGGAGAAATAGTACATAACAAACAAGTTGTAGAAGACCTAAAAAATAAAGGAATTACATTTGTAGAAGATATAAATAGTGCAAAAGGAACAACAATAATAAGAGCACATGGAGTTCCAAAAGAAATTTATGAAAAAGCACAACAAAAAAATATAGAATTAAAAGACTATACATGTCCAAATGTTTTAAAAATACACAAAATAGCGGAAGAATATGCTAAAAAAGGATATTTTATATTTTTATGTGGTAGTAAAAAACATCCAGAAAACTTAGGAACAATAAGCCATTGCTCAAAAAATTCATACATAATAGAAAAAGAAGACGATGCACTAAAAGCATTAGAAAAACTTGAAAAAACAGAAATAAAGAAACTTTTAGTAATCTCGCAAACAACATATAGTTTAGAAAAATTTTATATTATAAGAGAAATAATTGAAAATGAACTTCCTAGAAACATCGAATTAGTTATAAAAAATACAATATGTGCAACAACAGAACAAAGACAAATTGAAACAAAAGAATTATCAAAAAAAGTAGATATGATGATAATAATAGGTGGAAAAAATAGTTCAAATACAAAAAAATTGTATGAAGTAGCACAAGAAAATTGTAAAAAAGCAGTATGTATAGAAGACTATAAAGAATTAGAAAAACTTCAAAATGAAATAAAAAAAGAAGAAAAAATAGGCATAATGGCAGGAGCATCAACACCACAAAAAAGCATAGAAGAAGTAGAAAAATATTTAAATGGATTATAAAAGATAAACCGCAAAGTTCTAAAAATGTCGAATTTTGCGGTCGATTTTTTAAGAAAAACACAAAAAAATATTGACACAGATAAAATAAGATACTATAATCTAATTAAATTTTTTAAATCGTAACACATTTTAATTCAAAAATATTAGTTCTAATTCAAAATCCAATTTATTTAACTAAAAAGGAGGTGGAAAAAAGTAAATGAACCGAAAATTTATATCAAATAGTAATTATGTATTCAGAAAAATACTAAATTCTGAAGAAAGTTTAAGCATCCTAAAAAATTTTATAGAAGCAATATTAAATATAAAAATAGAAGAAATAGAATTAAATCCATACTTAACAAAAAAAGAAAAATACTTGCCAAGTGAAGAAAAGTTTGGGATAGCAGACGTAAGAATAAAAACAAATGAAAACGAAGAAATGAACGTAGGAATCCAATTTATAGATGGAATATATGTACAAACAAAAATGCTTTTATACTATTCACAAATACATCTAAATCAACAAGAATATGACGACAATAGAGAATTTGCTAAAACAATAACAATAAATTTATTGGACTTTAATTATTTTGCATCAAAGGAATGTGAAAAAACAATAAGAATAAAAACAAACCAAGGAGACATCCAGTTAGAAGAAATAGAAATGAAAGCAATAGAATTACCTAAATTTAGATGCTATGATAGAGAAAACATGACAGAAAGAGAACAATGGCTTCAATACCTAAAAGGATGTGATGAAAAAACACTAAAAAAAATAAAACAGCAAAATAAATTTATAAGAACATTAGATGAAAAAGCAGAAGATTATTGGATAAAAGAAAAAATGGAATAAAAAGAGGGAGAAAATCCCTCTTAAAATCACATAAATATTAATTTATATTATAATTGCTTTAATGTTACTTTTACAACAGTACCTGCATCAACGCTAGAACCTTTAGGTGGGTCTTGTGAAACAACAGTTCCTGTGCCTTCAACACTAATATTAAGATTAGCATTTTTTAATTCGCTAGTTGCTTGGTATTTACTCTTTCCAGTTAAATCAGGAACAGTAGTAGATGTTCTTGTATCTTGGTCATATAACATAATGGTAGAACTTTTTTGTAAAGAAATTCCAGGCTTTGGAACTTGATCCTTAACTAAAGTATTATTTTTATCATTAGAAGTAGATATTTTCACTTCAAAACCAGCATTTTTAAGAACTTTTTCAGCCTCAGCAATAGTTTTATTTCTAACCTCAGGAACAGTAATTAAATCTGCATCGTCAGAAGAATCAGCATTAGAAGGTATACCTAGTAAAGGTAAAATTTCAGTTAGCATTTGTGAAACTACAGGTCCAGCTAAAGTACCACCTTGGTGATTGCTTTTTGGAGGTTTATACAAATTAAGTAATAAAACAACCTGAGTATCTTCAACAGGTGAAATTGCAACATATGTAGCAACATAACCATCTATATCTTCTCTACCAGGCATTGGTTCAGAAGTACCAGTTTTTCCACCAACTGTATAACCAGTAACTGCTCCTCTTTTACCAGTACCTTCCTCAACGACAGATTGCATCATTGATTTAACTTTTGAAGCAGTTTCAGTAGAAATAACTTGTCTAACTTCTTCAGTATCAATATTTGTAACAGCACCTGTATCAGTATTAGTAATAGATTTCACAATTCTAGGCTTCATTAGAACACCATTATTAGCAATAGCAGAAATTGCCGTAATCATTTGTAAAGGTGTAATACTAAAACGTTGCCCAAAAGAATAAGTTGCCCTTTCAACAGGTATTACAGTAGATTCTTCTTTAAAGATTGAGTTTGCTTCACCAGGTAGGTCAATACCTGTTTTATCAAATAACCCAAAAGATTTATAATATTTATATAATGTTGCAGTACCAATTCTTGAACCTAATTGGATAAGAGCAGGGTTACATGAATTTTCCAATGCTTTTCTTAAAGATTGTGAACCATGTGAACCATCAGTTTTCCAACAACTTATTTTTACGCCATCTACTGTTTCTGAGCCAGAACAGTGGAAATCCCCAGCAACATCTGTACCAGTAATATTTTCCTCCAAAGCAGTAGAAGCAGTAATCAATTTAAAAACAGAACCAGGTTCATATAATTCGGAAACAGTCTTATTAGACCACATTTTGTAAATAGCATTAGTTTTTTCCTCCGAATTTAATGAATCATATGTTTTTGCAAGATATGAATTTGGTGTAAAAGGACTATTTAAATCGTAATTTGGATAATTTGCCATTGCTAAAATATCACCAGTTTTAGGGTTCATAACAATACAACTTCCACCATTTTCAACATTGTTATTATCAACTGCCTGTTGTAAATATTTCTCAACTATTTTTTGAATATTCAAATCAATAGTAAGAGTTAAATCACTACCATCTTCTGCAGCAATATATGTTTCTTCTGTATTTGGAATCTCTTCTTGACTTGCACTTTTTGAACTTACAATTTTACCAGGTGTTCCAGACAAAACATCCTCCCACTTGTTCTCAATGCCAGATAAACCTTGATTATCACTACCACAAGAGCCAAGAACTTGAGAAAGAACAGTTCCATTTGGATAATATCTCTTTGTATCTTCATCTATATTAATGCCATTAGTAACTTTATTATCTTCCATCCATTTTTTTAACTGGTCAACTTTATCCTGTTCAACTTTTTTTGCGATGGTCTCCACCTTTGAAGTACTTGTGACTTTTTTCAAAGTTTCATCATAATCAAGTTCAAAAATATCTGAAAAAGCCTTAGCAACTTTTTCTTTTAAAGCCTGAGTATTATCACTATTTTTTGAATCTTTAATTTTTTCAGGATTAATTGTTATTGTGTCAACAGAAGCACTTGTTGCAAGAGTTTGCCCAGTAGAATCATATATGGCACCTCTTTTAGGACTTATTATTTGATTTATAGATTGCTGATTATATGCCATTTCTTTTAAATAAGTACCTTGTACAAATTGTAAAAATCCAATTCTTCCTATCAATATTGCTATAATTAAAATAATTACTATAAATATTGTTTTAATTTTTTTGGTATATATAAAGTTTTGAGATTTGAACTCCGTATTTATTTTTGTAACTTTTTTATCTATATTTTTTGTTTTTTTCGGTTTATTTTTTTTCTCCAATATTTTCACCACTCTTTTGTTTAAAATTATAACATTATTTTATATTAAACATGTCTAAAAATCAATAAAAATTTAAAAAGAAAGGAAAAAATTATGATATCAAATGTAAAAACAATATCTTTAATTGGAATAGAAGGTGATTTAGTAGAAGTTCAAACAGACATAACAGGAGGTTTACCATCATTTGATATAGTGGGGTTGCCAGACACAAGTGTACGAGAATCAAAAGAAAGAATAAAATCTGCAATAAAAAATTCCAACATAGAATTACCAAGTAGAAGAATTATAATAAATTTAGCACCTGCAAGTACAAAAAAAGAAGGAACAAGTTATGACTTGCCAATGGCTATAGGAATATTGCTTGCACAAAATGAAATAATTAACAATAAATTAGAAAGCACCATATTTATAGGTGAACTTTCATTAGATGGAAAAATAAATAGAATAAATGGAGTATTACCTATGTGTATAGAAGCAATGAATTTAGGAATAAGAAGAGTAATATTGCCAAAAGCAAACGAAAGGGAAGCAGCAGTATTGCAGGGATTAGAGATAATAGGAGTACGAAATTTACAAGAAGTAATAGATTATCTAAATGGAGATAAAAAAATAGAAAAAGTTCAAGTTGATATTCTAAAAATATTTAGTAAAAAGAAAAAAGAACAGTTAGATTTTGCAGATGTAAAAGGTCAAGAAAATGTAAAAAGAGCATTAGAAATAGCAGCAGCAGGTCGGACACAACTGCGTTCTTATTGGTTCACCTGGATGTGGCAAAACAATGATTTCAGAAAGAATACCAAGCATTTTACCAGATTTAACATTTGAAGAAGCATTAGAGGTAACAAAAATACACAGTATTTCTGGAATTTTGGATAATGATATTGGAATAGTAACAACAAGGCCATTTAGAAGTCCACATCATACAATATCGCCAACGTCAATGATAGGAGGAGGAAGAAATCCAATACCTGGTGAAATAAGTTTAGCACACAATGGAGTTCTATTTTTAGACGAGTTACCAGAATTTAATAGGGCAACATTAGAAGTGTTAAGAGGACCGCTAGAAGACAAAAAAGTATCAATATCAAGATTATATTCAAAGGTGGAATATCCAGCAAACTTCATGCTTGTAGCAAGTATGAATCCGTGTCCATGTGGATATTATGGAAGTGAAGAAAAAAACTGTAATTGCACAGAAACATCAATTCAAAAATATTTAAATAGAATTAGTGGACCATTGTTAGACAGAATAGACTTACATGTTGAAGTAAAACCGGTGAAATATCAAAAATTAAACTCTAATACAAAACCAGAAAAATCTGAAAAAATAAAACAAAGAGTAAATAACGCTAGAAGAATTCAATACCTAAGATATAAAAGTACAGGAATATATTCAAATGCAGAACTTACACCACAAATGCTCGAAAAATATTGCCAAATTGATGAGCAGTCAAAGAAAATATTAGAACAGGCTTTTAATAAATTAGGACTGAGTGCAAGGGCATATTCTAAAATTTTAAAGGTTGCGAGAACAATTGCAGATTTAGAGGAAAAGGAAAATATTGAAAAACAACATATTTTAGAGGCTATTCAATATAGAAATTTAGATAGAAAATATGGAGATAAATTTTAAACATACAACTACCAATGAAAAAACAACACACAATATTTTTAGAAACTATGAATGTAAAGGTTTAAAAAAGTATAAAAAATTTAAACAGATGGAGATGAAGTTATATGGAAATAGATATTGAGAACCCAAGATATCCAGAGCAATTAAAAAATATAAAAAATCCACCGAAAAAAATATATGCAAAAGGAAACATAGAATTATTAAAAACAAAACGGAATATCAATAATTGGTTCAAGAAAACCATCAAAATATGGCAAAAAAATGACAAAAAAATTTGCGACTGAACTTAGCCAATATGGATTAACAATTATAAGCGGAATGGCAGAAGGAATAGATGGAATAGCACATAGTGCAACCTTAGAAGCATATGGAAAAACAATAGCAGTTTTGCCATGTGGATTTAAAAATATATTTCCAGAAAATAATATAAAATTATATGAGCAAATATTGGAAAATGATGGACTTGTTATAAGTGAATATGAAGAAAATGCAAAAGCAGAATACAATTATTTTTTAGAAAGAAACAGAATTGTAGCAGGACTATCAATAGGAACATTGGTGGTGGAAGGGGGATATAGAAGTGGAACAAGTGTAACGGCACGACTTGCTAAAGAACAAGAAAAAAATGTATTTTGCATTCCGTCAAGTTTAGAAAACTCAAAAGGTATAACGCCGAATAAATTAATACAAGAGGGAGCGTTTTTGGTAACAAATGTAGAGGATATTATAGAAAATTATCCTGAATTGGATTTAATAAAAGTAGAAGTACAAAAAGAGAAAAATGTGGAACCAGAATTTAAGGGAATTTATGATATTTTAAGTTATGATGAACCAATACATATTAATGAAATCGCTAAAAAATTGAATTTGTCAATTAGTGAAATAAATGCAAAATTAATGATGCTTGAACTTGAAGAAAAAGTTGTGTCACTTCCGGGAAACAATTATAAAAAATGCTAAAAAATTTATAAGATATTATTTTTAAGGATATTTATTTAACATCTTATTCATTCGATTGGAGGAAAAATGAAATTACATATAAAAAAAGAGTTTGGTAATACAGGTGAAGATATAGCAACTGAGTATTTAGAAAAACAAGGATATATAATTTTAGAACGAAATTTTTATTGCAAACAGGGTGAAATTGATATAATTGCTAAAGACAAAAATGAAGTCGTTTTTGTGGAGGTGAAAAGTAGGAGTGATGTTGGATATGGTCTTCCATCAGAAGCGGTAACAAAACAAAAGATTAAACATTTGTGCAGAACTGCTAGATATTTTTTGTATAAAAATAAAATGTTTAATGAGTTTATTAGGTTTGATGTTGTGGAAATATTAATAAAAAGTGGAAAGTTTAATGTAAATCATATAAAACAGATAATATAGGTTACAATTTACAGTCTATAAAATTATTATGTAAAATATCAATAAAATCTTGAATATAAACAAAATTATTGGTATAATAACCAACAAGGTACGTTTTAATTCGACTTTCGAATAAAAGACACGAACTACAAAAATAAAAAAAGAAAGAAAGGACACCAAATGGAAAATATATTAGAAGAAACAAGATTTATAATGAAAAAATACAACATAAGAGCAAACAAAAATCTTGGGCAAAACTTTTTAATAAATGAAGAAGTAGTAAAAAACATAGTAGGATGTAGTAACATAGAAAAAGAAGACCTAGTAATAGAAATAGGACCAGGGCTAGGAACACTAACAAAATATTTACTAGAAAAAGCAGGAAAAGTAATATGTATAGAACTAGACACAAAAATGCTACAAATACTAGAAGATAGATTCTCATTATACAACAATTTTGAATTAATAAACAATGATGTACTAAAAGTTGATTTAAAAAATATAATAGAAAAAGAAAAAACAGAAGGCAAAATAAAAAATGTAAAAATAGTAGCAAATTTACCATATTACATAACAACACCAATAATAATGAAACTATTAGAAGAAGAATTAGAACTAGAAAGCATAACAGTAATGATACAAAAAGAAGTAGCAGACAGATTAATAGCAACACCTGGAGAAAAAAATACAGGAGCAATAACATATTCTGTATATTATTATGCAGATTCAGAGGCAATAATGGAAGTTCCAAACAGTTCGTTTATACCTGAACCAGAAGTAACATCAAAAGTAATAAAATTAAATATAAGAAAAGAACCTGCTGTTAAACCAAAAGACAAAGAAAAAATGTTCAAAATAATAAAATACGCGTTTATGCAAAAAAGAAAAACATTACTAAATTCACTAACAAATAACGGTGTATTCAAAAACAAAACACAAGGAACAGAAATTTTGAACTCTTTGGGAATAAAGGAAAACGTAAGACCAGAAGAATTGACATTAGAACAATTTGAAAAAATATCAAATAT
>OJLA01000855.1_pt1 | contig 22780 bp, 20 predicted proteins | sample 1596611 | NCBI WGS metagenome assembly OJLA01 (sample SAMEA4350168, study PRJEB24818) | metagenome | biome: human; feature: gut; material: faeces | place: Denmark | collected 2013-09
ATGCTAAAGATATAGTAAACTTTTTACTAAAGAAAATGAACTTTGATTTTAGAGGGCAAAACTTATTCTTCGAAGGAATTCTACCTAGATGGTATGCTGTTACAAATTTACCAATAAATGCAAAAACCTTATTATCTAAAATAGATAAAAGAGCAAGGACAAAATTAAGAAAGTCGGCAAGATTAGGTGTAGAAATCCTTAAGGATGAAACCAAAAACATTCAAGCAATATATGAAATTGCAAAAGAAAAATTTAATAGACCAATGGAATACTACCAAAACTTGATAATAAATAATCCAGAATGTGAAGTATATATTGCAAGAGTAAATTCTGAAAGATATGTAAATAATAGCAAAGGATTATATGAAAAAGAAATAGAAAGAAATGAAAGATTAAATATCATAATTCAAGAAAGAAATGCATCAGGGAAAAATATAAGAAAAACTTTAAATCAAAAAATGGAATCCGATAGAATAATAGCAGGATATAAAGAACATTTAGTAAAATCAACACAGACTTTAAAAGATTTCCCAAATGGAAGAATAATAGCAATGTGTATAGTAATAAAACACGGAAATAACGTTTCTATATTTGAAGATGGATATTTAAAAGAATATAGTAATTTAAATGCAGCATTTTTACTAAGATGGCAAGTAATAAAGCAATATTCTAGTAGTAATTTAAGAACATTCATATTTGGAGAAATAACAGGAGGATTCGACCCTAGAAGAAATCCAATATATGGCTTAAATGAAGCTAAATTAGCATTAAGAGGAAGCATTCTTGAATATATTGGTGAGTTTGGTATTATGACAAATAAAACAATGTACAATTTATATCAAACAACAGTAAACGAAAGATTTGAATTTAAAATATAAGCTTGTAAAGTACAAGCTTTTTTATGCATAAAAAAATTATTATACAAAAGTCTTATCTATAAATATTTATATAAAAAATTGAAAAAATTATGATGTATTCATTCTTAAGAATTCGTATGATATAATTAATAAAAAATATTAGGAGTCATTTATGGTAATAGAAAAAGTAAAAGATAAAGTAAATGAGTTATTAAAGAAAGATAATACTGGTCATGGAATGGAACATATAAATAGAGTATTAAATTTATCTTTAAAGTTTGCAGAAAAAGAACACGCAAATAAAGATGTAGTTGCCTTGATAGCATTATTACATGATGTTGATGATTATAAATTATTTGGAATAGAAGATGCTAATAATTTAACAAATGCAAAAAATATTTTAGAACAATGTTTTATTGAAGATAATATTAAAGAGCAAGTTTTAAACGCTCTTAAAACTATTGGTTATAGCAAAAGATTAAAAGGCATTTGTCCATTAACACTTGAGGGTATGATAGTATCAGATGCTGATATGTGTGATGCAATGGGTACTACTGGAATACTTCGTTGTTATCAATATAATTTAGCACATGGAAATTTATTTTTTGACAAAAATATATATCCCACATTAAATATGTCTGCCGATGAATATATGGAGAAAAAGGGTGGAACAGTTGTTACTCATATGTTTGAAAAATTGTTAAAACTAAAGGATTTAATGCTTACTAACTCTGGTAAAAAAGAGGCACAAGAAAGACACAATATAATGATTGAATTTCTTTATCACTTGTTCAAGGAAGAAAATGTTCCAGAATGGATGAATTATTTTGATAATTATCTAAATAAATAATTAAATGTTAAATATAATTATTTCAATTTTTATTTTATTAACTTAGTTTTAAACAGTTTAAATGTTTTGCTACATGCTTCATATACCATAATAAGAGCAATACTCTAAGACTACTCCACTAGTATGTCTAACACATTAACTACTATGTCATCGGTCAGAGTAGTTTTGTTATATTCACATCTTAAAACAATATTACATTTTATCACCAATTTACTAGTTTAATAATAATTAAAAACGATGTAAACATTTATAAAAAAAGATTATAATGACACAAAAAAGTCATAAAAAATAATTAAAATTAAAAATTTTTCCACAAAAAAAGACTTCTTTCGAAGTCTTATCAATTACTTAAATTATTAAACTATTCAATGATTTCAGTAACGTTACCAGCACCAACAGTTCTTCCACCTTCACGAACAGAGAACTTAGTACCATTTTCAATTGCGATTGGGTGAATTAACTCAACTGTAATTGAAACATTGTCTCCTGGCATAACCATTTCAACACCTGGTTCAAGTTCAATAACTCCAGTGATATCTGTAGTTCTGAAATAGAATTGTGGACGATAATTTGAGAAGAATGGTGTATGACGTCCTCCTTCTTCTTTAGATAGAACATAGATTGTTGCTTTGAATTTCTTATGAGGTGTAACACTTCCTGGTTTAGCAAGAACTTGTCCACGTTCAACTTCTTCACGAGAAATACCACGTAATAATACTCCAGCATTGTCTCCTGCTTCAGCGTAGTCAAGTTGTTTACGGAACATTTCAATTCCTGTTACAACAGTCTTCTTAGTTGGTTTAATTCCAACGATTTCAACTTCATCATTTAAATTCAATTTACCACGTTCTACACGTCCAGTAACAACTGTTCCACGTCCAGTGATAGTGAATACGTCTTCAATACTCATTAAGAATGGTTTGTCGTTATCACGAACTGGAGTTGGAATGTATGAATCTACTGCATCCATTAATTCATCAATTGCTTTAACAGATTCTTCGTCTCCTTCAAGAGCTTTTAATGCAGATCCACGAACAATTGGAGTATTTGCTCCATCATAACCATATTCAGTTAATAGATCACGAATTTCCATTTCAACTAAGTCAAGAAGTTCTGGATCATCAACTTGGTCACATTTATTCATGAATACAACCATCTTTGGAACACCAACTTGACGAGATAATAGAATATGTTCACGAGTTTGTGCCATTGGTCCATCTGTAGCTGCAATAACAAGGATTGCTCCATCCATTTGAGCAGCTCCAGTAATCATGTTTTTAACATAGTCAGCATGTCCTGGGCAGTCTACGTGTGCATAGTGACGAGTTGCTGTTTGGTATTCAACGTGAGAAGTATTAATTGTAATTCCACGTTCTCTTTCTTCAGGTGCTTTATCGATATTAGCATAATCAACAAATTCTCCACCAAATTTTTCAGATTGTCTCTTAGTAATAGCAGCAGTTAATGTTGTTTTACCATGGTCAACGTGTCCAATAGTTCCAATATTAACATGTACTTTACTACGATCAAATTTTTGTTTAGCCATTTTATAAAATCCTCCTTTATATATTACTACTTTATTTTATATGATAATTTACAAATTATCAACTATTTTTTAATAATCAGATTCCTTATAAAAAGGTTCTGTTATTAACTATTAATTACCGCTTTTTTTAATGATTTCTTCAGCGATATTTCTTGGTACTTCTTCATAATGATTGAATGTCATAATAAATGTACCTCTACCTTGGCTGTTACTTCTTAATGAAGTAGCATATCCAAACATCTCAGCAAGTGGAACCATAGCAGATAATTGAATTACATTACCTCTAGATTCTTGTCCTAGTGGTTTTCCACGGCGAGATGTAATGTCTCCCATAACATTACCAAAATATTCATCTGGTACTGATACATCAACCTTCATTATAGGTTCAAGTAATACTGGGTTACATTTGTTTTTCATTTCTTTAACTGCAAGAGAAGCAGCAACTTTAAATGCCATTTCTGATGAGTCTACATCATGGTATGATCCATCATGTAATGTACATTTAACGTCTATCATTGGGTATCCTGCAACAACACCAGATTCAAGAGCTTCTTGTAATCCTTTGTCAGTTACTGGAATGTATTCGCGAGGAACAACACCTCCAACGATAGCATCAACGAATTCATATCCTTTATCTGGATTTGGTTCAAATTGTACCCAAACGTGTCCATATTGTCCACGACCACCAGATTGTTTGATATATTTTCCTTCACAGTCTCCTGCTTGTTTAATTGTTTCACGATAAGCAACTTGTGGTTTACCAACGTTACATTCAACTGAGAATTCTCTTCTCATTCTATCTACTAATACATCAAGGTGTAATTCACCCATACCTGCAATAATAGTTTGACCAGTTTCTTGATCAGTATGAACTTTAAATGTTGGGTCCTCTTCAGCTAACTTTTGTAAAGCAATTCCCATTTTTTCTTGATCAGCTTTTGATTTTGGTTCAACAGCTAATTGAATAACTGGTTCAGGAAATACCATTGATTCAAGAATAACAGGTTTCTTTTCATCACATAATGTATCTCCAGTAGTTGTATCTTTAAGTCCAACTGCAGCAGCTATATCTCCAGTGAATACTTCAGATATTTCTGCACGATGGTTGGCATGCATTAATAAGATACGACCAATTCTTTCTTTTTCATCTTTAGTAGAGTTTAATACATAAGAACCACTACTTAGATGTCCAGAATATACACGGAAGAAAGTTAATCTTCCAACAAATGGGTCTGTCATAACTTTAAATGCTAATGCTGCAAATGGTTGATCATCACTTGGATGTCTAACAGCTTCATTACCATCTAAATCTGTTCCTTTAATAGATTCAATATCTATAGGTGATGGTAAATAGTCAATTACAGCATCAAGTAATAATTTGATACCTTTGTTTCCTAAAGCAGTTCCACACATTACTGGGAAGAACTTAACTTCAAGTGTACCTTTTCTTATACACTTTTTAATTTCTTCAACAGTAAGTTCTTGACCTTCAAGATATTTCTCCATTACTTCATCATCAAATTCAGCAACAGTATCAATAAGGTCTGCTCTTCTTTTTTCAGCTTCATCTTTTAATTCAGCAGGTATTTCTATTTCTTGAGCATTTTCTTCTTGTTGACCATCATAATGATAAGCTTTCATAGTAACTAAATCGATAACTCCATCAAAGCTATCTTCAGCTCCTATTGGCCATTCAATTGGTTTAGCATTAACTCCTAATCTAGATTTAATTGTATCTAGACTATATACGAAATCTGCTCCCATTTTATCCATTTTGTTAGCAAATATAATTCTAGGAACTTTAAATTCAGTAGCTTGTCTCCAAACTGTTTCAGTTTGAGGTTCAACTCCTGCTTGAGCATCAATAAGTGCTACAGCTCCATCTAGTACTCTTAAACTACGACTAACTTCAATAGTGAAGTCTACGTGTCCTGGAGTATCAATTATATTTAATCTATATTTCTTCCAATATGCAGTAGTTGCAGCAGAAGTAATAGTTATACCACGTTCTTGTTCTTGTGCCATCCAGTCCATTTGTGACTCACCATCGTGAGTTTCACCAATTTTATGGATTTTCTTTGTATGGAATAAGATACGCTCAGTACATGTTGTTTTACCAGCATCGATATGAGCCATTATTCCTATGTTTCTTGTCATCTGTAAAGATGTTTCACGTGCCATACTTTATCTCTCCTTCCTACCAACGATAATGAGCAAATGCTTTATTAGCTTCTGCCATTCTATGTGTATCTTCACGTTTCTTAACAGCTGCACCTGTTCCATTGTATGCATCTGTTATTTCATTGGCTAAATTTTCAGCCATACCTCTTCCACCTCTATCACGAGCATATTTAACTAACCAACGTAGTCCTAATGCTTGACTTCTTTGAGGTGTTACTTCAACTGGAACTTGGTAGTTTGATCCACCAACTCTACGAGATTTAACTTCAAGTGTTGGTTTAATGTTCTCTAAAGCTTTTTCAAAAACAGTTAGAGGTTCTTCTCCAGTTTTTTCTTTAACTATATCAAATGCTTCATAAAGAATAGTTTGAGCAATTCCTTTTTTACCATCTAACATAATTGTATTTATTAACTTTGTAACAACTTTTGAATTATATATTGGATCTGGTAAAACATCTCTTTTTACCGCACGTCTTTTACGCATTCTAAAATCCTCCCTTCATAATTTAATATTTAATTATTTAGTAGCTTTAGGTTTTTTAGCACCATATTTACTACGTCCTTGTTTTCTGTCTTTAACTCCAGCAGTGTCTAAAGTACCACGAATAATATGATAACGAACACCGATTAAGTCCTTAACACGTCCACCACGAATCAATACAACGCTGTGCTCTTGTAAGTTATGTCCAATTCCAGGAATGTAGCAAGTAACTTCTGCTCCATTACTTAAACGAACACGAGCATATTTTCTTAAAGCTGAGTTTGGTTTCTTAGGTGTTAATGTACCAACACGAGTACATACTCCTTGTTTTTGAGGAGAATTTTTAATAGTTTGAGTCTTACCAATACTATTAAATCTAAATCCTAAAACAGGTGATTTGCTTTTTCTTACCTTGTCGTGTCTACCTTTTTTAACTAATTGATTAATTGTAGGCATAAATTCAGTCTCCTTTCTCTACACATATCCAGGTGTATCATTTTTGATTTTAAATATAAGTTTTGCCCAAAAAGCAAAACTCATTAATAAATCGACTTAATTAATATAACACTATAAAACGTCTATGTCAACAATTATTTATTTGAGTTTAGGTTTTTTACAAAAAATAATGATAAATGTTAAAAGAGCTATTTTTTTAAAGAAAAAATGTTAAATTTTAACCGATAAACCTAATTTTTTGCATGACTAAACAAACATAACAATATGTTCTTTTTTTATGATTAAATTAAATCACTTTATAATTTTAATTGCATTTGCTTATACCCAAGCCTTTGTTCAATTTTTTGCCATTCACTAATTCCCGTTTTACATTGTTTTAATATTTCTTTTATTCCTCTTGCTAATTGAGAAAGCCATACTGTCACTTTATTCTTAAGTGATTTACTTGCTTCTATTATTTTTATTACTAATAGTTTCTTATCTATTTTATCTGCTAACATAGCAGTATACCCTAAATGGATTGTAAGCATCATATTTAAATTATTCATTGATTTCAATGTTCTTACTCTCATATTTTCAAAATCATATTCTTGTTTCTTTCCCCTAAAGTATTCTTCTATTCTCCATCTCGATAGGTATAGTCTTACTATTTTTATGACATCTTCCTTTTCAGCACTTTCAATATTCGTTAGCAACTTCATTGGATGTTCTTCACTTAATCCATACACAAATACTGCTGTGTATTCCATTTTATTAGCTGGTAAAATGACTTTGGTATAAGATATCATTAATTCTTTTGCATCATTATCATCAAACAATGCTGTCATCTTTATTTTACCTTTTCTACCTTTTGCTACATCTCCTACACTTCTTCTTTTTCCCTTAAATATTAAAGTTCTTTCATCATCTAGTCTTATTACAAATTGATGATGATTCTTTTCCATATAATTAAATATCTTATTATCATCATACCCTCTATCAAATATTCCTGTAAATTTACTACCAACTATTTTTTCCGCAGCCTTAATACTTTCTATAGTATACTTATTTTTTGATTCAAAGTTACTGCTTTTACATGAATATATTTGACTATATATGCTTAGTGGTTGATGTTCATTTTTGCTTAGGATCGTAGCTTCACATACGTGGTATCCATTTACAATTCTCTTTTCTTTACTTGATGCATCTATAACTCTATCTAAATCTTCTAACTTATTGCTATACTCTTTATTTATATCACTATCATCAAATAACACTATTGGATTTTCTAAATCTATATTTTTCTTCACTTCATTTAAATAATTTTTCCATATCGTATCTTTCTCATCATCATACATATTTGATAAATTATTACACAATCTTTCAATTATGTAATTTAATTTTGTCTTTTCTTTTAACGTTCTAGCTATCTCAGATATTAAACAACTACCACTCCTGGCTAGACCATATTGCATATCCATTACAAATTTTGAAGTTGACTTATTTACACCTTCTGAAATTTTTTTGAAAAATTAATAATATCTCTTTTCATTTCATATGAATTCATAGTAAAATTATTCATGGAAAACACCTCTTAATTTTTGTTTAGTAATATTTTTTATTTTCAATTAAATTATACTAAATCTTGAGGAAGTTTTCCTTATTTTTAAAGCAAAAAGTGAATCTGTGGATAACACAAATTCGCTTTTTCTTTGTCAAGAATTATTTTTACCTAAACTCAAATTATTTAGTTCTTGTAACTGCAGAAAATAATTCACTTAACGTTGCAGGTACTTTTGTTTTAATTAACTTTCCATCAACGCAACACGGAACCTGAGTAGGAATTAAATTTTCATTATCAATTGACCATATATAAATATGTTGTCCTGTAGCAATACCATCAAAGTATTTTACATTTTGAAATTGAGAAATTAAATATAATTTTTTAGAATTCTTTAAATCATCTTCTGACAAAGATCCATAGATAAAATCATCATATGCTGTCTTACAAGGATGAGAATGAATCATAATTACTGCGCCATTTCCCATTTTCGCAATATTCATCGCTGATTTAACAAGAACCCCTTCATTTATATCAATTGATTCACTATCACGATATATAACTTCCTTATCAGTAAACCATTTAAGAGTATTGGGGTCAATTTGAATTTCTCCATTAACAACCCTTCCTCCAACAAGCATAATTTGTTCTTTTTCATTATTCTCTGCAACTACATTAATGCTATTATATAATTTTTTATCAAAATGAACTGTATATTCCATATTATCACCTTAGTCCTATACCCTTATTATAAATACCATTATATCAGATTATTTTAAAAAAAACATTTAAATTAAAAAAGATTTTATGTATAATAACATTTGAGGTGATTTTATGAAGAAGTTCTTTGGAGAATTCAAGGAATTTATATCAAGAGGAAATGTTGTTGACCTTGCTGTTGCAGTTATTATGGGTACTGCATTTAGTGCTATCGTATCTTCATTAGTAGGAGATATAATTATGCCACTATTTGGTACAATTGTTGGTCAAAACTTTTCAAGTTTATCTTTTGAATTAAATGGTTCTTCAATAGCTTATGGAAAATTCTTACAAGCTATACTTGATTTCTTGATCATTGCATTCTTTATTTTCTTATTTACAAAAGCAATTAACAAAATAAGAAAAACAAAAGAAAAAGAGAAAGAAAAAGAAGTTCCTAAAAAGAAAGACGAAGTTGTACTACTTGAAGAAATTAGAGACTTATTAAAAAAAGAAAAAGCAAACAAAAAAAACAATTAACAAATTATGTTAATTGTTTTTTTATCGCTTAACTGTGACATCTTTATTTCTAGAAGATGAAGGTAATCTATTATCATACTCATTTGCCATAGAAGCAACTAATAAAATTGCACAAAATAATAACAACAATATAAGAATAAATGATCCCATTCCCCAACCACAATTATTTAATCTTTTCATATAACCACCATCGATTTTATTATAGTTGATTTTTTTTGTCATTGCAATCGAGTAGAGAAAACTTTTCAATAAAATATTAAATACTTTTCCCTCTCACACCACCGTACGTACCGTTCGGTATACGGCGGTTTAATTTGTAATAATATGTACTTTTAGATAATGGTCTAGTGAATTTACTAGACCTCTTTTATTTAGTCTTTCTTTGGATATTGCTCTTTCGAGTACTACTGTATGTGCTATATGGTAATATCCTCTTCTTGAATTTACTGTAACATATGCATCTCTATGATTTATTCCTAGTTTTCTAAGACAAGTATATCTCTTTCTTATCTTCTTCCACTGTTTCCATATGATTACACGGAGTTTTCTTCTTATCATCCCGTCTATTTTTCCAAGTAAGGTTTTCATATCCGCACTTTTGAAGTAATTAACCCATCCATATATTATTTGTTTTAATTTAAGAAGCCTATCGCCTAAACTAATACTTCTACTTCTTGTAAGTATATCGCGTAATTTAGTCTTAAATTTATTAACAGATTTAATATGTGGTTTTGGTCTCCATATGTTTTGTTTAATTTTCTTATAAAATCCAAAACCTAAATATTTAATTTCATTAGGTCTTGCTATTTTACTTTTCTCTACATTTACTTTTAGTCCTAACTTCCTAGTTATAAATGTAGTTATACTTTCCATTACCCTATTTGCTGCTTTTTCACTTCTAACCATAATTAAACAATCGTCGGCATAACGGACAAAATTTAGTCCTCGGTTTTCAAGTTCCTTATCAAGTTCATTTAACATTATGTTGGAAAGTAATGGGCTTAGATTTCCTCCTTGAGGTGTACCTTTCTTTGTTTCTTGGATAACACCTTTTTCCATTACCCCACTTTGTAGAAATTTTCTAATTAATGATACTAAGTTTCCATCTTTGATTGTTCTTCTTATAATACCTATGAGTTTATCTTGATTTACCTCATCGAAGAATGATTGTAAATCTATATCTACTATCCAATAATATCCATCATTAAAACATTCCAATGCTTTTATTATTGCTTGTTCACATGAGCGGTTGGGTCTAAATCCATAAGAGTTATTTGAAAATTGTTCTTCATATATCGGTGTTAATATTTGTACTATTGCTTGTTGTATTACCCTATCTATAACACTTGGTATCCCAAGTTTTCTCATTTTACCATTTTCTTTTGGTATATAAACTCTTCTTACTGGTTGTGGTTTATATTTTCGGTTTCTTATTTTCCATAGTATTTCCTCTTTATGTTCTTTGATGTAAGAAAATAATTCATCAACTGTTACACCATCAACTCCACTTGCCCTTTATTTTTGTAAACTTGCTTATAGGCTTTGTTTAAATTTTCTTTGGAAAGTACCTTTTCTAAAAGTTCCATATTTGTTTCCACCTTTCTAATTTCGCTCATAGATTAACCATCTTTTATAGGTTTTATTCCTTAAATACGTTAACTTATTACCTACTTATTTATTCTGACTTTAATCTATTTCAATTTCAGTAGCAAAAACTACAAATTATCCAGTCCTTCCTGAATCCTTAGTACTACGACCTCTGCTGACTTCTTACAATAAACCTCTTTCGACCGATTTTCTTAATAGGGTTCTCCTTAACCGTTTGTAAGACCTCCCGCGGTAAGACATATATCTTTCCTCGATTAACTACTTACTTTACTATATAAAGTTACGTGTATCTTTTGGACTTTAGTTTGTTGTGCAACCTTATCCATTTATATAGCCTTATAATAAGTTTCTGTCCGTTAGTCCTCGATTTTGTTCCACACTTCCTTTAGCCCCAACACCACTGTTGATGCGTTGTGTTTCTCTAATACTTCGCAGATACTTACGCGTATAGTGGACTTTCACCACCTAGATATATGCCATGCACGGCACACAAAAAGGAATAAGTTTCCTTATTCCATTAATTCTTCTTCAAGTTTATCAAGAGGTTCTTCATCAACAAGTTGAGATGCTAATTCATATTCAACATTTTTATACTCTTTAACACCAGTTCCTGCAGGGATTAATTTACCAATAATAACATTTTCTTTTAATCCGTGTAAGTTATCAACTTTTCCTCTAATAGCAGCATCAGTTAAAATTCTTGTTGTTTCTTGGAATGAAGCTGCTGATAAGAATGAATCAGTATCAAGAGATGCTTTAGTAATACCTAGAAGTACAGCTTTTCCAGTAGCAGGTCTTTTTCCTGCAATAATAGCAGCAGTATTACCTTCAGTAAATTTATTGAAACTTACCATTCCACCTGGAACGAATCTTGTATCTCCAGCATCAATTATTCTCATCTTAGAAATCATTCTCTTAGCTATTAATTCAACGTGCTTATCAGAAATATCAACGGCTTGGCTACGATAAACATGTTGAACTTCTTTAAGAATATATTCTTGAGTAGTAAGTGGGTCAGTTACAGCAAGTAATTCTTTAGGACTAATAGATCCTTCAGTTAATTTATCACCAGTGTTAACTTCATCACCAATTTCTACTCTTAATTTTGATCCATAGTTAGTAATATGTTCTTTTGTTTCAAGATCATTTCTAATACTAATTTTATATTTACCATGATCTTCATCTATCTTAACAACTTTACCACTAATTTCTGCTATAGTAGCTTTTCCTTTTGGTATACGAGCTTCAAATAACTCTTGAATACGTGGAAGACCTTGTGTAATATCTTCTCCACCAGCAACTCCACCAGTATGGAATGTTCTCATTGTTAACTGAGTACCAGGTTCTCCAATTGATTGAGCAGCCATAACTCCGACAGCTTCACCAACTTCAACTAAGTTACCAGTTGCTAAGTTTCTACCATAACATTTTTGACATACACCATTTTGTGAATTACATGTAAGTGTAGATCTAATTTCAACTTCAGTAATTCCTGCATCAACAATTTTCTCTGCAAGAGATTCAGTAATAAATGTTAATTTATCACAAATTACTTCTTTTGTTTCTGGGTTAATTACTTTCTTATTTGTATAACGACCAACAATTCTGTCGTATAATTTTTCGATTACTTCACCAGTTTTATCATTAATAAATGCTGATACAACTAATCCGTTTTCTGTTCCACAATCTTCTTCTCTTACGATAATATCATGAGAAACATCAACTAAACGTCTTGTTAAGTATCCAGAGTCAGCTGTCTTTAAGGCAGTATCGGCAGATCCTTTACGAGCACCATGTGTTGATAAGAAGAATTCAGCAACAGAAAGTCCTTCTCTAAAGTTAGAAGTAATAGGAATTTCTACTGGAGTTCCATCTGGCTTAGACATTATACCACGCATTCCTGCTAACTGTACTAAGTGTGATGTAGATCCACGTGCTTTAGAGTGCATCATCATAAATATTGGGTTATCCATATCTGCGTCTGCTTTAGCTTGTAATTCTTTTTGAACTTGAGCCTTAGCATCATCCCATGTAGCAATAACTTTATTAAATCTTTCTTCATTAGTAATTAAACCACGATTATATTGCTTATTAATCTTTTCTACCATCTTATTAGCTTCAGCAATAACTTCTTCTTTAGTATCACTTGTTACAACATCGCTTATTGAAATAGTAATACCAGAAATTGTTGAATACTTGAATCCTAAATCTTTTAATTTATCAAGCATGATAGAAGTTTCAGTTGTTTTGTATCTTTTAAATACTTGTGCAATTACTTTTTCTAGAACACCCTTAGGGAATGGTTTAACTAATGGCATTTCACTAATTATTTTAGGAATGTCTTGACCTTTCTCTATAAAGTACTTATTAGGTGTAATATTTTGAATATTATCATCTGTTGGTTCATTAATATATGGGAATGAATCTGGAAGAATTTCATTAAATTTAATTTTTCCAACAGTAGTAACTAAATACTTACCTTTTTGAGTTTCAGTAAATAATTTATATTTAAATGAATCAACTGGAATAGCAATTCTTGTATGAAGAGTAATTTCTCTTCTTTCATATGCCATTAAAGCTTCATTTGCATTTTTAAATACTCTTCCTTCACCAGGTAATCCTGCTTTTTCCATAGTTATATAGTAGTTACCTAAAACCATGTCTTGTGAAGGTGTAACAATTGGAGATCCATCTTTTGGACTCAAAATGTTATTAGCACCAAGCATCAATAATCTTGCTTCTGCTTGAGCTTCTTCAGAAAGTGGAACGTGAACAGCCATCTGGTCACCATCGAAGTCAGCATTAAATGCAGGACATACAAGTGGATGTAGACGAATAGCTTTTCCACCAATTAATACAGGTTCAAATGCTTGAATTCCAAGTCTATGTAATGTAGGAGCACGGTTTAATAATACTGGATGTTCTTTAATAACATCTTCAACAACATCCCAAACTTTTGGATCTTTGTTATCTATTAAACGTTTAGCAGCCTTAATATTATGAGCAATATCTCTATGAACTAACTCATAAATTACATGTGGTTTGAATAATTCTAGTGCCATATCTTTTGGAATTCCACATTGGTACATCTTAAGTGAAGGTCCAACAACGATAACTGAACGACCAGAATAGTCAACACGTTTACCTAACAAGTTTTGACGGAATCTTCCTTGTTTTCCTTTTAACATACTAGAAAGTGATTTCAAAGGACGATTTCCAGCACCTGTTACACTTCTTCCACGTCTACCATTGTCAAACAATGCGTCAACTGCTTCTTGAAGCATACGTTTTTCATTTTGAATAATAATTACTGGAGCATTCAACTCTATTAACTTTTTCAAACGATTATTACGGTTAATAACACGTCTATATAAATCATTCAAATCAGATGTAGCAAATCTTCCACCATCAAGTTGAATCATAGGTCTTAAATCTGGTGGAATAACAGGAATACAATCAAATATCATCCATTCAGGACGATTTCCTGATTTATAGAAAGCATCAAGAACATCTAATCTCTTAACTAATCTAGTCCTTTTTTGTCCTTGAGCATTTTCAAGTTCCTTTTCAATTTGTTGAATCTCTTTTTCAAGATCAATCTTTTTAAGTAATTCTTTGATAGCTTCAGCACCCATTCCTACTTTGAATCCATCACCATATTTTTCATAATATTGACGATATTCTTTTTCAGATAGTGTTTGCTTATCTTCTAAAGGAGCAATACCTTTATCAATTACTACATAACTAACAAAGTATAATACTTCTTCAAGATCTCTTGGTGACATATCAAGAACAAGTCCCATACGAGAAGGAACTCCCTTGAAGTACCAAATATGAGAAACAGGAGTAGCAAGCTCTATGTGACCCATACGTTCACGTCTTACTTTACTGCGAGTAACTTCTACTCCACATCTATCACATACTATATTTTTATATCTAACTCTTTTGTACTTTCCACAAGCACATTCAAAGTCTTTTGTTGGCCCAAATATTTTTTCACAGAACAAACCATCACGTTCAGGTCTTAATGTTCTATAGTTAATAGTTTCAGGTTTTTTAACCTCACCATATGACCAACTACGAATTTTTTCAGGAGAAGCAATACCTATTTTTAATGCTTCAAATTTATTTACTTCTATCATTATTCATCTTCCCCTTCCATAAATTCACTTTCATAAGCTTCATTGAACTCTTTATCTATTTCTTCATCAGTTAACTCATCTTCATCTTCATCATCTGACTCAGGAACATAACTATCATCTGGATCTTTAGGAGGTGGTAGAACTAAATCATCATTTGTTGTAGGTGCAAGTTGTTCAAGTTCTTCTCTATCTTCTTCCTCTTCCATCTGTTTAAGTTCAACAGTTTCATTCTTATCGTTAACAATACTAATATCAAGTCCTAAAGCTTGGAACTCTTTCATAAGAACTCTAAAGCTTTCCGGAACACCAGCTTGATTTACTTCTTGTCCTTTAATCAAAGCTTCATATACTTTAACACGTCCTACGATGTCATCTGATTTGTAAGTAATAACTTCTTGTAATGTATGAGCAGCTCCATAAGCTTCAAGAGCCCAAACTTCCATTTCTCCAAATCTTTGTCCACCAAACTGTGCTTTACCTCCAAGTGGTTGTTGTGTAACCATTGAGTAAGGTCCAGTTGAACGAGCATGTAATTTATCGTCTACCATGTGGTGTAGTTTAATCATATACATTACACCAACAGTAATTCTATTATCAAATGGTTCTCCAGTTCTACCATCATACAATGTATATTTTCCATCTGGAGCCATTCCTGCTTCTTTCATCATTTCTTCGATGTCACTAGTCTTAGCACCATCAAATACTGGTGTAGCTACATGAACTCCTAGTTCTTTAGCAGCCATTCCTAAGTGCATCTCTAATACTTGTCCGATATTCATACGAGATGGAACACCTTGTGGGTTAAGCATAATATCAACAGTTCTACCATCTGGTAAATAAGGCATATCTTCTTCTGGAAGAACAAGTGAAATAACACCTTTATTTCCATGACGTCCTGACATTTTATCTCCAACTTGAATTTTTCTCTTTTGTGCAATATATACACGAATTACTTTAGAAACTCCAGCTGGAAGTTCATCGTTATCTTTTCTTGAGAATACTTTAACATCATGAACGATACCATCTCCACCATGTGGAACACGAAGTGATGTATCACGAACTTCACGAGTTTTTTCTCCAAAGATTGCATGTAATAATTTTTCTTCTGAAGTAAGTTCAGCCATTCCTTTTGGTGTTACTTTACCAACAAGAATATCTCCTTCTTTAACCTCTGTACCAACGATAACAATACCATTTTCATCAAGGTTCTTTCTTGATTCTTCTGAAACATTAGGAATATCACGAGTAATCTCTTCAGGTCCTAATTTAGTTTCACGGCATTGCATCTCAAAGTCTTCAAGGTGAATACCTGTATATACGTCATTCTTAACTAATCTTTCATTTAAGATAACAGCATCCTCATAGTTATATCCATTAAATGTCATGAATGCAACTACAACGTTCTTACCAAGAGCAAGTTCTCCTTGATCTGTAGAAGGTCCATCAGCAAGAACTGATCCACGTTTAACTGTATCTCCAACTTTAACTATAGGTCTTTGATGTTGACAAGTTCCAGCATTAGATAATTCAAAGTTAGATAAGTAATATTCATCTTTTCCTGTCTTATTCTTAACAACTATTTTTCTTCCGTCTACATAATCAACAATACCATCAGCTTTTGATAACACTTCAACTCCAGAGTCTCTTGCTGCAACATATTCAACACCTGTTCCAACAATTGGAGCTTCTGCTTTTAATAATGGTACTGATTGACGTTGCATGTTTGCTCCCATCAAAGCACGAGTAGCATCGTCATGTTCCAAGAATGGAATACAACTTGTTGTAATAGCAACTACTTGTTGAGGAGATACGTCAACATAATCAACTTGTTCTGGTTTAACAAGTAAGTTTTCACCACGGAATCTTGCAGGAACGATTTCATCAGTAATCATATTATCATCATCAACATTAACAGTTGCAATTGATATCATTAAATCAGCTTCTTGATCAGCAGTTAAATAATCAACTTGATCAGTTAAATGCTTATCAACAACTTTTCTATATGGAGTCATTATGAATCCATAATCATCTATTTTTGCATAACTTGCAAGTGAAGTAATAAGTCCGATATTTTGTCCTTCTGGTGACTCAATTGGACAAATTCTACCATAGTGTGAAGCATTAACGTCACGAACTTCCATACCAGCTCTATCACGTGATAATCCTCCAGGTCCTAAAGCAGACAAACGTCTTTTATTAGTTAATTCTGCAATTGGGTTTGTTTGGTCCATAAATTGTGATAATTGGCTTGAACCAAAGAACTCTTTCATTGCAGCAGTTATAGGTCTAATATTAATTAATGTCTTTGGAGTAACTTCCTCCATCTCTTGAGTAGTCATTCTTTCACGAATAACTCTTTCCATACGAGAAACACCTATTCTAAATTGATTTTGTAATAATTCACCAACTTGTCTTACACGACGGTTTCCCAAATGGTCAATTTCATCAAAATTACCAAATCCATGTAATAAATTTAAATAATAAGATACAGATGCATAAACATCAGAAATAGTTAATCTTTTAACATCGATTGATTGATCATTTCCTATTAAAGTAAAGATTTCTTTCTTGTTATTAGGATTATATATCTTGATTGTTTGAATTTTCTTATAAGTATCTAAATCTTCATTAATTTTTGCATCGGTTAAATTATATCCATTAGCAAAAACTTCTTTCAACTTATTAAATACATCTTTATCAATAACTGTTCCTTTTTCGAAAAGAACTTCTCCATCAACAGAAATATCTTCTGCTAAAGTTTGATTTAAAACTCTATCTAAAACATTTAATTTACGATTGAACTTATAACGTCCAACTTTTGCTAAATCATATCTAAATTCATCAAAGAATCTTGTTATAATTTGGTTTTTAGAAGAATCAAGTGTAGATGGTTCTCCTGGTCTTAATTTCTCATATATTTCAATAAGAGCTTCGTCAGTATTTCTTGTTGAATCTTTAGCAAGAGTATTTTCGATATATTCATCTTTTCCAAATAATTTTAGGATATCTTCATCGCTTGATAATCCAAAAGCACGTAAAAGTGTTGTAAGAGGAACCTTTCTAGTTCTATCAATTCTTACATACAAAACATCCCTAGCATCAGTTTCATACTCAAGCCAAGTTCCACGTGTTGGAATTATTTGAGAAGTAATACTACTTCTACCATTTTTATCTATTTCACGATTAAAGTAAACACTAGGTGATCTAACTAATTGTGAAACGATTACACGTTCAGCACCATTAATTACGAAAGACCCACTGTCTGTCATTATAGGCATATCACCTAAAAATATTTCTTGCTCTTTAACTTCTCCAGTTTCGTGATTGAAAAGTCTAACTTCTGCTTTTAATGGAGCAGCATAAGTAGTCTCTCTATCCTTGCTTTGTCTAATACTATATCTTGGTTCATCGAAATGATAATCTCCAAACTCTAATGATAAAGTACCTGAAAAGTTTTCAACAGGGAATAAATCATCAAAAACTTCCTTTATACCAGCGCTTATAAACCACTGATATGATTTCTTTTGAATTTCTAACAAATCTGTTAAATCGAAGGTGTTTCTAATTCTAGAAAAACTTCTTCTTTGTCTGTGTTCACCACTATTAATAATCTTATATGCCACTAAAATTCACCCCTATAACAATATTTTACAAAGAACAAAATAGCCAAATCTAATACATAGCCAATTTATATTATTAGCATAAAAATCTCAAGTTGTCAACGTAAAAAACATTTAATTACAAAAAATCCCTTTTCTTTACTTATAATCTCAGTATTGTATATATTAGATATATCTTTTATAGCAGTTTTTGCTCCATGATCTTTTCTCATAACAAAATATAATATTCCATCTTTTTTCAAATGGTCTTTAGCACCCTTAAGCATTTCGTATACTACTTCCTTACCAGCTCTAATTGGTGGGTTGGTAATAATATAATCGTACTGCTTATCATTAATTGCCTGATAACAATAACTTTCTAAATAGTTTATTCCTTTGATATTATTAAGCTTACAATTCAAATCACACAAATGTAATGCTCTTTTATTAACATCAACTGCATCAATATTAACATTGCAAAGTTTAGAAAGAACAATTCCTACAACTCCATAGCCACATCCCAAATCAAGAATATCACCACTAAGCTCTTTAATTGGAATACTTTCAAGCATAACTCTTGTTCCAAAATCTAGTTTATCTTTAGAAAAAACTCCATTATCAGTTTTAAATTTAAATGTTTCACCTAATATTCTAGTCTCGTATTCTCTAATATTACTTGGAAGATTAGAATTTTCAAAATATTGACTCATCTTATCACCCTTAAAAGAAAAAGAAGAGTTAACTACAAAAATATTATAGTTAACTCCTTTCGTACCCATATATTACTATAAAACATCACTATTTTCAAGCAAATTTAAAATAAAAATTGCTCTTTACAGTTAGTTTAACAAAAAGAAAAAGGCATGCATTTGCATGTCTTTAACTATTTAACTTCTACTTCTGCTCCAGCTTCTTCTAATTTAGCTTTGATTTCTTCAGCTTCAGCAACTGGAATATTTTCTTTAACAGCTCCACCATTGTCAGCGATAGCTTTAGAATCAGCAAGTCCTAATCCAGTAATTTCCTTAATTACTTTGATTACATTAATTTTTGCAGCTCCTGCATTTACTAATGTAACAGTTACTTGACTTGGTCCTTCATCAGCTGCTGCTGCAGCAACTGGTGCAGCTACTGCTACAGAACTAGGATCTACTCCAAATTCTTCTTTCATAGCATCTACTAGTTCTTTAATTTCTAATAGATTCATTTCTTTTAAACTTTCAATAAAACTTTCTTTTGTTAATTTAGCCATTTTAAATTTTCCTCCCTTAAATTAATTTTCTTCCTTTTGTTTAGCATATAAATCTAAACAGATTGATAAATCTTTTGGAATTCCCATCATACCAGCTGCAAGCATAGTAAGTAGTCCTTCTCTTGATGGAATAGTTGCAAGTTCTGCTAACTTTTCTTGATCAGTTATTTCACCATCTACAATTCCAACTTTTAATGATACAACATCATGTGTCTTTGCAAAATCTGCAAGAGTTTTAATTGGTGCAATTGAATCAGTTCCAAATGCTAATGCACTTGATCCTTCTAAATGTTCATGAACATCAATCTTTAAATCATTGAAAGCTCTAGCCATTAAAGTATTTTTATATACTTTATAGTCAGATCCAGTCTCTCTTAATGATCTTCTTAATTTTTTAGTATCTTCATCAGTTAATCCTGTATAAGAAAATACAACAACAGATGATGAATCTTGAACTCTAGATTTAATCTCATCAATTACTTCTTGTTTTCTTGCTAAGATTTTCTCACTTGCCATAAGAATCCTCCTTCTATAATTAAATTCATTGGAGCAATAAAAAAGTCTCTATAACCATAGAGACTTTGAAAAAACATTGTTTAATCAGTCCTCGGTAGGATTTACAAACAACCTACTGTCTATGGCACCAACAAATTAATTGTATTATATATTAACTTCTACTAATTGTCAAAAGAATTTGTAACAATTTTAATTCCAGGACCCATAGTAGTTGTTATTGAAACATTTTTAATATAATCACCTTTTACTGTAGCAGGTTTAGCTTTAACTATAACGCTCATAAATGCATTTAAGTTTTCTAATAACTTTTCTTCAGTAAATGATGTATTACCAATAATTCCATGAATATTTCCAAAACTATCAGTTCTATATTCAACACGTCCAGCTTTAACATCGTTAATTGCTTTAACAACATCAACAGTTACAGTTCCAGTCTTAGGGTTTGGCATTAATCCTTTTGGTCCAAGGATTTTACCTAATTTACCAAGAAGTGGCATCATATCTGGAGTAGCTATCATAACATCAAATCCGAACCAGTTTTCCTTTTCGATCTTTTCAAGCATATCTGTATCTCCAACAAAATCAGCACCAGCTTCTTTTGCTTTAGTAGCATTTTCTCCCTTAGCAATAACTAAAACTTTTTTAGTTTTTCCAGTTCCATTTGGTAATACTATAGCTCCTCTTAATTGTTGATCAGCTTTTTTAGTATCAAGATTTAATCTAACTGCAATTTCTACAGAAGCTTCGAACTTACTAATAGATGTTTCTTTAGCAAGCTTAATTGCTTCTTCTTTAGTATAAGCTTTATTCTTTTCGAATTTCTTTAAAGCTTCAACGTATTTTTTACCTCTTTTTCTCATTATAATTCCTCCTTATGTGGTCTAGCGGATTGGAGCGGATAATCTTCATTTTCCTCCCACATAGGTATAAACCTATATGTATAATTAACTATTCGCTAATAGTTACACCCATATTACGGGCAGTACCTTCAACAATTGTCATAGCTTGTTCAACTGAATAACAATTTAAATCTGGTAACTTAATTTCAGCAATTTCTCTAACTTGTTCTTTAGTAAGAGTTCCAACACTTTCTTTAGATCCTTTAGTAGAACCTTTAGCAATTTTAGCATACTTTTTAATTAAGAATGGTGTTGGTGGAGTCTTAATTACAAAATCGAAACTTCTATCATCATAAATAGTTATTTCAACTGGTAATACATCTCCCATTTTATCTTTAGTTGCATCGTTATACTTAGTACAGAAATCTTGTAGATTAATTCCTGCAGGTCCTAAAACAGTTCCAACTGGTGGAGCTGGTGTAGCTTTTCCTGCTTGAATTTGCAACTTAACCTTTTTAACAACTTCTTTTGCCACGAAAAACACCTCCTATTATTTAGTTTTCGCGAGTGGTTCAAATAGCTTCACTCTTTATTACGCATAATGCGCTCTTTCGCTTCCCACTAATTAGCTACATAAATAAATATAGCGGTTTAATATTAACATTTTTTTTAATATTTTGCAAGTATTTTATTAACTAACGATTTGAATTTGTGAAAGTTCAACCTCTACAGCAGTCTCTTGACCAAACAAATCTACATTTAATTCTAACTTTTGATTTGGTAAATCAATTGATTCAATGACTCCAAACATTCCAGAAAATGCTCCAGCAATTATCTTAACTTTAGCACCAACTTCAAGTTCTTTGTTAACATCAAGTCTGCTAATTCCCATATTTTTAAGAATATTATCAACTTCATATGGTTGAAGAGGAGTAGGTTTAGCACCCTTTCCACTTGATCCGATAAATCCAGTTACTCCTGGTGTGTTTCTTACAACAAACCAAGCTTCATCGCTCATAACCATTTCTACTAATACATATCCAGGAAACATCTTTTTAACTTTTTCCTTACCATTAGCATCAACAACTTTTTCTTCAGGAATAACTACTCTAAAAATATAATCTTTCATATCCATAGACTCAGCACGCATCTCAAGTTTTTCTTTAACTTTATTTTCATGTCCAGAATAAGTATTAACTACATACCATTGTTTATCCATAATTACACCCCTTTATGCTCTTTCAATTAACCAAACTATCATTTCAATTGCAAAGAAGAATAATGCAAAAAACACAATAAAAGTAATTGTTGCAATAGAATATTTAATCATTTCTTTTTTATTAGGCCATCTAACATTTTTAAACTCTTGTTTAACTCCAGCCCACCATGACTCTTTTCTAGCAACAGGTTTCTTTTCCTTTTTTACATTGTTTTTTTTCTTTTCAACTTTCTTTTTATTTTCATCTTCTTTAGTGATTTTATCTAATTCTTTTAAGACATCTTCACTTTTTCGATCAAGTTTCTTTTTCTCTTTAAGTGCCATATATTCCCCACCTTTTTTACCAAAATAAAAACACCTACAAGTGCTATAACAAAAATATCACAAATAAGTGTTTTAGTCAATCAAAATTTATTAACTAAAATTTAAATAAAATTTTACCAATTATATATGAT
>OJLA01000859.1_pt1 | contig 22650 bp, 13 predicted proteins | sample 1596611 | NCBI WGS metagenome assembly OJLA01 (sample SAMEA4350168, study PRJEB24818) | metagenome | biome: human; feature: gut; material: faeces | place: Denmark | collected 2013-09
TAACAGCGCCCGTCCGCACTATTTCGTTTTGGTAAACTCATATCAGGCCACCTCTTTCCGAACAATAAAAAATGCCCTGCGCCGCACTGCCACAAGGGCAGACGAACGCAGGACATAAAAAGGCCGCAAGAGAGGAGCCACATCTACCAGCTGATGTGGTTTCTTCGACAGCTAAAATGGTTTTTTCATATCTAAGAACAGTTGGTGGTTGTCCAAGAACTCTGCCCATAGTGGCACCTCCTTTATAGGCATAATTTTATATTTTATTATATCATAAGGCGCTTGTCATTGGAAATGTTTTGTAAGTTCTGCCGATTAACTTTTTGTGAATTTGTTGTTCATCTGAGATATGCAGTATCAGCAGTGTCAGGGTGAATCAAGATGATTTGTTTTCCTTGGCGGAGAGCATAGTTTACAGTCTGAGCTGTACCAGATCGCATCTGTTTTGCATTGTCAAATACCCCCACAAGAAAATCAGCATGATCCACCATATAGTAGTTGCGTTTTTTATAACTGGCGGTGTTTGCTTCCTGAGAAACTACAATGCAGTTTGTCGCTTTTTGAATCAGACTTTTCAGCCTTTTTTGACTTTGCTCTGGCCATTTAGAGTCATGGCCAACAAAGGGAATCGCAACAATAATTTCAATGTTCTCATACCCGGATTTTTCTTTCAGCGCCAGCAGCTGCTCACCAGCCCACATATCTACACCAAGAGCGCCGCCTACAAAAAATGTTTGAACATTTTCTCTATTGTGGAGCATTTGAAACTGCTCAAAAAGGCGCTCTTTTATTTCTTTACACAGCGGATGATTTTCGTTATAACCGAAGCAAAATCTTGTTGGACGATGGCCAGTAATGGCGCAAGCACGCGGATTCATAAAATCCCTCCCCGTTTTGGCCGTGATTACATATACAAAGCAAAAATCGTGCAAATAATGTTGACAAAAAGCATATTTAATCAAAATTATACCATATACAATGTGGAATATCAACATTCGCTTTCTGCTATCCTAAAAGTAGCAGAGAGGTGATTTGTATGGATGAGGAGTTTATTCGCAATCGGATTACAGAATTGCGTTTGAAAAAGGGTGTGTCGGAATACCAGATGAGCATGGATTTGGGCCAAAACAAAAACTATGTTCAAGCCATTTCTTCTGGCCGTGCATTGCCGTCTATGAAGCAGTTTCTCAACATCTGCGAATATATGGAGATTACCCCATTTCAATTTTTTGATGCACAAGAAAACAACCCTCAACTCATCAAGAAGGCTCTTGATGGAATGAGGAAACTGTCTGACGACGATCTGATAATGTTGATTGGATTGATTGGTCGTTTGAACTCGGAGAGCTAACGGTGGGAGCCAACAGTCTCCCATCGTTAGCTTTTTTATTTGAAAGGGAGCATAATTGTGGCAAGCAATGCTTGTGGCTATCCATTTCGCCACAAACGCTTGTTGAGGGCGCTGCCCCCAAGCCCCTTTGAACACAGGATTTTATCCTGTGGCCACGCGTTCTGCGAACGCTTTTGACCGCGATCAGCTCACCGCTGGTCGTGGTCTTTTTCTTTCTCCTGTTTCTGCTCCTCGTCCATTTTCAGCAGCCGATCCACATTCGCTTTGGCCGTCAAAAGTTCCCTCATTTCTTCGCGGGAACGCCGATATTCAGCATAGATTTTTTTCTTTTCCTCCAGGAGCTTGGCATACTCAGTTTGCAATTCTTTGACCTTGGGCAGCTTCTTAACCCCCATATCGTCGAAAGCATTTTTTGCTGCCTGGTGGAGCAGGATTTCTGCTTCATGTTCCTGGCGGAATTTCTTAGAGTAACCAGCCTGTCGATAAGCTACATAGATCTCGCGGGTCTTAGCATAATTGATGATGTGGGTCCGCAAGACAGCAATCTCCGCCATGCGTTTTTCTGCCGCTTTGATCTGTGCCGACAGTTCGTTATGGTGGGCTGTAGCCGCTGCCGCTTTTTCCTCCAGCACTGCATATTCCAGCAGATTATGCTCGGTAAGAAAATTCATCGTCTGCGCCATCTGTTTGAGATTAAAGACCTTAGCCCAACGCGCATACCCAGCACCTTTTCCAGCACGAAGTTTTTCTTGGATGTCCACCAGCAGATTAACCTTGGGAGGCTTCGCTTGTACGGTGGATTTTTTACGGGGTGTGTGCTGCTTTTTCCCTGCCAGTACCGCACGAATTCCTGCCTCACTATATCCGGTTCCCAGTCCTTCATCCATCCGGGCAATATTTTTCCATCCGGGAGCCTTGAGGCGAATTGCTTTTCCGCGCCGGGTTACTTCGCAGCCCATCTCGGAAAGCATTTTCAGTAACTCATCAAAGTCTGTAGGCTTTTGCTCCAGTGCCTGGTCGATCATCATTCTCAGCTGCTCCCGATGGGATGGCTTCGCCTTATCGCCCAACCATTTATTGTAGCTTTTGCCATGGGGATTGGGATTCTCGATAATGGACAATCCATTTTCGATGCAGATGGTGTCGCTCAAACGCCGAACAGCCTTTGTGCTGCCCCAGAAGTTTCGGAATTTTCGGTCACAGTCCAGATTGACAGAACTCCAAATAATGTGATTATGCACATGGGCTTTGTCAATGTGAGTGCAAACAATAAAGGCGTGATTGCCTTTGGTAAACCGTTTGGCAAATTCCACGCCCAGCCGGTTGGCTTCTTCCGGCGTGATTTCGCCAGGACGGAAGGACTGACGGACATGGTAAGCAATCACATCGTCTTTTCCACGCACCCTTCCGGTGGTGGCAATATACTGACGCTTGGCCATAACAAATTCTGTGTCTGCGATCCGGCTATCACACTCATATCCGGTAACGAGCCTGCCGTTGTCGGTCTTTTGGGGATTAGCCACATAGTCGATAATATCACTGATTGCAGTGCTTTCTGTGCGGCCCTTGCCGATGTGCAGCGGCATAATTCGTGTTGTTGCCACAACAGCAACCTCCTCTCGATGAAGTTGAGATTATGCCATCCCCACCGCTTGCCACATCCTAACTTCTGGACCATTTTCAAAATGCTTTATCAGTCATCCAGGTCAGGTGTTTTATATTCAATTTTGATTTTGTAATCTCCTGAATCAAAGGTGGTTTGAAGCTCATAATCTCCGATGTGTATGGTGCCTTCAGAAATGGGATAAATCTGATTGTCTGCCGCATCATAAATGACAGCTTCATTTACCAGAACATCATCAGATATTTGAAGTATCTTTTTGATGCAGTCATCGCAAAATACAGATTTCATTTTCTGAACACTAACAATCCCTCTTTGTCGGGAAAAAGTGACTTCTGCTGTACCATCCCCTGGTTGTTTGCAAATGATGAGGTTTTCTTCACTTATTTCATCATATCCAAAGGTCAGCATCGTACTACCGCTATTTTCAGAGCTTTCAGGTGTCTCTCCTTGGCCATATATATCCAGCCCATAAAGCTCTCCAGTATTGAGAAAAACGAAGTTGACTCTTTCTGGATATTTCACATCTTCCAGCCTACATTCATCCGCTGTATTGGGAATAAACTGAATGAGGTTTTCAATGTTCTCACTGTACTGGCTGTAGACCAGATCGTGACGGATAGACTGTGCTATTTCCTCATACTCATCATCCGTTGCTGTCGCCAGGTAGGTACAAATTGTGTCAAAGACTTTTTGTAAATCTTCGTTGTTTTTTCTATCGTAATACTTGTTTGAAAGTCCGCTTATGAGCAGACAAATGCCTAATGTGAACCCACTGATTACAAAACCCCAGTAGAGTAAAGAGCGTTTATCGTAACTGCTCAAATGGTATTTACATTCGTCAAACTCATCATCATCCCAAAACTCATTCCATTGTTCCTTGATCCTTGACCATATTCTTTTCATCCCATTTCCCCCCGAAAAGCTGACAGCTAATAATATATAGTCTATCAGAATCTATCAAAAACGGCAATCATAATATAGTCTTAAAGTGTATAAAATGATAACTGACAGCTAATAGATGGGTGTGAATTATGGAACAAAACCGCTTGGGAAAACGCATCAATGAGGTTAGGCGAGACCGCTGTTTAACAGCGGAAAAACTTTCGGAATTGTGCAACATCAACGCCACATATCTCCGCCAAATTGAGGGCGGGTCCAAAGTGCCCAGCTTGCCAGTATTCATCGACATCTGCAAGGCGCTTCATATTTCTCCTAACTATTTGTTGCAAGACGAACTGGGAGAAAATGAAATCAGCAAAATCCAAGAAATAGAAAAGCTCTGGGAAGATGCGTCCCCGCGAAAGCAGGAACTTGCACTTACGATGATTAAAGCAGTCTTGGAGCACACTGAACAGTGAAACAGCCAGCCGATTTAACCGGCTGGCTGTTTTCTTTTGTCAGCATTGTGTGGCCTTATCCATAAACCAAATCCTGTATGACAAACTTCAAGTCCTGCACTTTTCCCAGAAGCCAAAAGGCCAGCTGCGGCAGTCCAAAGGGGCTGAGCAAGAATGCGATGACCAACAAGATAATGCCGTTTTGAGGGGAGTATGTTATCAGGACAGCCACCCCCAACACAGTGATGACCATGCTGATAAGACCCAACACTAACCCAGAAACATAAACAATTCCTACACACATCCAAATGGCAACCGTGAGCACCACCACTACTGGTGCGGCAACGATCTTCAAAATCAGTTTGAGCAAGCCAATCACTATCTTCATATCGTCTCCTCCTCGTATAATAAGTTTCAAAGTTAATAAATCAGGTATCAGCAGGCTTTGGGATGCCCGTGATACAATAGCTGTAGGACAGCAGGGTCAAGTTCTATTTCCTCCAGTTGAACCGCGAGGCTGCTTCAGAAAAAAGTCCGTTTCCCTGAGCCGGAAGTTAGCTGCAAACTCATTGGCTGTTTGCCGGAGGTAAGGCCGCCCTTTATGCAGTGAGGGCCGTCGCATTGGTCTTCTTCGGAATGATTCTGATACGCGAGGTTGCGGATGCTCCGGTTATCATGGGTATCTCAAAGCCTGCTGGCCTGAAATCTCCAAGCGGGGAGGTGAAAACTATGAATCCACTATTCGTTGGCATTGATGTGAGCAGTAGAAACAATGTTGTCTATCTGATGAAACCAGACGGCAGCAAACATTCCAGTTTTTCCGTGCAAAACAACCTGGGTGGTGCTAAACTGCTGTCAGAGAAGATTGTGTCGGCATTGCATTCCATGCAGCTCATCGACGTAGTAATTGGCCTGGAAGCCACCTCCATCTACGGGGACAGCTTGGTTTACGCTCTTCGGGAAGATGGCAGCCTTGGCCGTTTCCGGCGGAAGATCCACGTTCTAAATCCCAAGCAGGTCAAAAAGTTCAAGGAAGCCTATCCTGATCTGCCTAAGAACGATTTTGTGGACGCCTTTGTGATTGCTGACCATCTCCGTTTCGGCAGAATCGCCAAGGAGGTCTACATGGACGACTATCGCTACCAAGCTCTCAGGACGCTTACCAGAGCCAGATTTGATGTGATTCAGAATCTGACCCGTGAAAAGCAGCGGTTCGCCAACTACTTATTCCTCAAATGCTCCGGCATGGCCCAGGACAAAGACATTCAGAACACCAGCGCCACCACCATTGCGCTCATGGAACACTTTGAGACTGTGGACGATCTGGCAAACGCTGATTTGGACGAACTGACAGCTTTTATTGCCGAAACAGGCCGCGGCAGATTTGCCAATCCGAATGCCGTGGCCAAAGTGATACAAACTGCGGCCAGAGGCTCTTATCGGCTTCCCAAAACTGTGAACGACACCGTGAACCAAGCAATATCGGTATCCATCGCCTCCATGCGGGCACTGAAAGAACAGGTCAAGGTTCTGGACAAAGCCATTGAACAACAGTTTGAAATTATCCCAAACACTCTAATCTCCATCCCTGGCATTGGCAAGGTTTACTCTGCCGGTATGATTGCTGAAATTGGAGATATCCACCGTTTCGATTCCCAAGCCTCTGTCGCCAAGTTTGCCGGTCTTGTCTGGCTCAAAAACCAGTCCGGTGAATTTGAAGCCGAACACTCCCAGATGATTAAATCCGGCAACCGTTATCTCCGTTACTACCTGCTGGAAGCTGCCAACTCTGTGAGAAGATGCGACTCCGAGTTCCGGCGCTACTACGACCTCAAATTCAAAGAGGTCAACAAGTACCAGCACAAACGCGCACTCGCTCTCACTGCCAGAAAACTGATCCGGTTGGTCTTTCGACTGCTGAAGGACAACCGCCTGTATAGCCCGCCAGAGGGCTGAACACACTGCTTGCCCCTTTGGTGTCCAAGCCCTGTTTCAAAAAATGACAGGAGCAGGGCTTAGTTTGGTGTTCCCTTTTTGCCGCCTACATAGTGCTTTTCCCTACGCTTTTCTTAATTCTTTTCTTCATCACCTACTTGACTTCATACCATTGGACTTTAAGCTGCTTTCTATCCTCATTATGATTGAAACCAACTGAACTCGCAAGGATATGAGCAAAAAGGAAAACGGAGGAAGGAGCGGCGAAAAGAACGCCGTTCCTCCCTCCGCAGATGGGGCATATATCCCTGTTACGAAAGTTTGGAAAGCTGGGTCAGGATTTCTTTCACACCCTCCCACAACTGTTCCTGTCGCTGAGCTATATCCTCCAGATCAGCATCGTAAACTCGCCCAGTCTCATGCACCCGTCGAGTAAGCTGATTCAGGTTATTGCTGCTCCGGCGCAATAGGGACACCAGCTCCTTCAGCTCTGGTAAATCCAGTCTTATCGCGTAGCCGTCCAGCGCCATTTTCCGCAGATAGGCTTCCCGATTCTTTGTCCCAAGCTGAGACATTTTCTGTTCGATCAGCGCCAGCTCCTCTTGGGAGACTCGGAAATTGAGCTGGACATCCCGCCTGCGTTTGGGGGTACTCATCGCTCCGGCTCCCGTTTTTTATGGGCCGGAGCTTTCGGGGCTGCCTGTTTCGGCTCCTGCTTCAAATGCTCCCGAACAGAGGACCGGGGCTGGCGCAGCTCCTTGGAGCGGTCCTCGTTGGCCAGAATGGTGGCATAGGTCCCAGGCAGTCCTTTCATGCCGGTAAAAGCCAGACTGCGAAACGGCAGAAGATTCATCAGACGGTCATGGTCTTGGCTCCCTGCACGGTTCAGAAACTCCGGGGAAATGCGGGCCATGTAATGGGTCCCGTGGGGGCTGTTCGGCACATCCGGTGCGCGCAGCTCCCGCAAAATCCGTTCCGCCTCTGTCTGGATGTCCTCTGCTGTCAACGGCTGGCGGCGTAGATGTTCCTCGCGCACCAGATCAATAAACCCATTCAAGACAGCAGGGTGGCTGTTCAGGGCATAGCCGCACCGGACGGTATCGGAGTTATAGTTAGGGATAGTCTTGGCCCATTCCTTGTTGCGGGGCGAGTAGCGTCCATCCCAGTCCTGGATCTGGACGGTGTTGGCAAGGACCAGCATGACCCGGTCCAGGCCGTAGGTCTCGATCACACCCTTGGCGGCATCGTGACTGAGATACATCCCGTCGAAGTGTTCCCGCACCGCTGCTTCAATGGCCTCCTTGCATTGGAGATTGGCGTTATTGGAAGCCCGGTATTGCTCCAGCTCCCCATGCTCTTTCGCATACACAGCAGAGTGAGGATAAATGGCAGCCTTCCGCAGCTCTGTCTGGGCCTTGCAAGCATCATCGGCTCGGTTCTCGATGCTGTCCCGGATCACATCCATGTATCCGGTTTCCGACTTTCCAAAGTAATGGAATATATCTGCCAGGGGTGAGGGGGAATCTAAAAGTGCCTGAGCCTGCGCGTCTGTCAGTTCCAATTCCTCCATGCACATCAAAATATCCTCCCGGATGGTGTACTCGCAGGCGTGGTTCAGGACTTCTGCCGGGGGCTGGCTTTTCAGCCAGTCCCGGTATTTGTCCTGTTCAGCGGCCATCTTCTCATAAAGGGCCGTATTCAGATCGTTGGTATTCATGTTATCGCACCTCCTCATGTTGTTTCGGTTTCTTTTCAGGGCTGCGGGGGAGCACCGGACGCTTCAAGCTGTCCAGCACCGAAGGCCGCGCACTCTTGGCAACCACAGTTTCCGGCTGGGCGTGGCCCTTGCCGTCAATGTTCAGCAGCGTGTCCAGTTCCACCAGACGGGCGGACTTGACTCGCAGATCATCCTCAAAGGGAAACGGCTTTCCGATTTCCTCTTTGGCTGCGGCCTGCTGCTGGTAAAGGTTGTCCAGCTGGTTTTTCACGGCTTCCAAACGCTGAGGCATCTGAGCCAGTGCATTGTCGATACGGGTGAGGTTTCCGCGCGGGTCTGTGCCGAGGCTTGCCCGGTGGGTCATCTGGCCTTTCAACAGGAGCGTATATTCCTGTTTCCAAGCGGAAAACTCCACGGACATAGTAAAGCCCCGATAGCTGCCGATCTGCACCGGTTCGGAGCCTTTGACCTCCTTACAGGCGTCCAGCAAGGCTGCACCGGCGTTTTCTTTGTCAGTCAGCACATCTCCCCGGATCTCCATCCCAGCAAAGCCATCCTCCGGGTGAGGATGGGCGGCCAGGGTCTCCAGGTCGGCTTCAAAGCCTTTGATAAATCCCTTGTTGGTTTCGATTTCCTGGGGGAAGTATTTGAGCAACTGATCCTCCAGGCGGTACTGCTTGCTCTGGTGGTCGGCTTTCATCAGCTTCAGACGCGCAACCTCCACATCCAAATCCATGCGCTCCTTGATACGGGGGTCTCCGGCGCACAGGGCCTTGATCTCGGCAAAGGACAGCGCCGTTTCGTCCACATCATCGCAGGAGCGGACCGGCGATTTAGAGGTCATAATCTGGCTGATGAATTTTTGCTTGTTTTCAACCGTCTGCCAGAGATAAGCGTCAAAAGTTCCCTCGGTGACATAACGGTACACATGGACAAGAGGGTTCTGGTTGCCCTGGCGCTCAATACGGCCCTTGCGCTGGGCAAGGTCTCCCGGACGCCACGGACAATCCAGGTCATGGAGGGCCACAAGGCGGTCCTGCACATTGGTGCCAGCGCCCATTTTGGAGGTGCTGCCCAGCAGAACACGCACCTGCCCGGTGCGTACCTTGGAAAACAGTTCTTTCTTCTGCACCTCGGTCTTGGCCTCATGGATAAAAGCAATCTGCTCGGCGGGCATTCCCTGAGCGATGAGCTTCTGGCGGATGTCCTCATAGATGGTAAAGGCAGGCTCAGGCTCATCCAACGGCACAGCCTGTTCCAGCGCATGAAGTGTGGGATTGTCCAGCGCCTTGGCTGCCTTTTTGGAGGAAGCGGACTGGGCCTGGGGCGTGGAAATGTCACAGAATACCAGCTGGGTCAGCTTGTCAGCCTCGCCTTCTCGCCAGATCTGCATGATATTGCCCACACACTGATTGACCTTGGTGCCAGGTTCATCCGGCAGCAGCTGGTTGATGATACGCTGGTCCAGGCCCAGCTTGCGGCCATCGCCGGTAATTTTGAGCATATTGTCCTCTGAGGGGTCAACGCTGCCGCTGTGTACTCTGGAGGCGCGCTCGGAGAGAACCTGCACCATCTCTTTTTGATGTTCAGTAGGCTGGGCCACGATGTTGTGGTATTCCACCTCCGGGGTAGGCAGGTTTAGCTGATCGGCGGTCTTGATGTCCGCCACCTCTTTGAACAGGTTCATCAGCTCCGGGAGGTTGAAAAATTTGCTGAATCTCGTTCTTGCCCGGTAGCCGGTGCCTTCCGGTGCCAGTTCCAGCGCCGTTACGGTTTCTCCGAAGCGGCTGGCCCAGCAGTCGAAGTGGGTCATGTTCAGTTCTTGCAGGCGGTCATACTGGAGGTATCTTTGCATGGTGTAAAGTTCAGTCATGGAGTTGCTGACCGGAGTGCCGGTGGCAAAGATAACCCCTCGGTTGCCGGTGATCTCGTCCATATAGCGACACTTCGCAAACATATCGCTGGACTTTTGGGCATCGCTGGTGGAGAGACCTGCCACATTCCGCATCTTGGTGTATAAAAACAGGTTTTTATAGTTATGCGCCTCATCGACGAATAGGCGGTCCACACCCAACTGCTCGAATGTTACCACATCGTCCTTGCGGCTCTCGGCCTGCAATTTCTCCAGCCGGGCTTCCAGGGACTTCTTGGTGCGTTCCAACTGCTTGACCGTGAAACGCTCACCGCCGCTGTACTTCACCTCGGCAATGCCCTCGGTGATCTCGTCGATCTGCTCCTGAAGGAGCCGTTCCTGACGCTCTCGGCTGATGGGGATTTTCTCAAACTGGCTGTGTCCCATGATGATGGCGTCATAGTCGCCGGTGGCAATGCGGGCGCAGAACTTCTTGCGGTTGTGGGTCTCAAAGTCCTTTTTGGTGGTGACAAGAATGTTGGCGGAGGGATAGAGCCGCAGAAACTCCGACGCCCATTGTTCGGTCAGATGGTTCGGCACCACAAAGAGGGATTTCTGACACAAGCCCAGGCGCTTACTCTCCATGGCGGCAGCCACCATTTCAAAGGTTTTGCCAGCGCCTACCTCGTGTGCCAGCAGCGTATTGCCGCCGTACAGCACATGAGCGATAGCGTTTTTCTGGTGTTCCCGCAAGGTGATGGCCGGGTTCATACCACCGAAAGTAATGTGTCCGCCGTCGTATTCACGGGGACGGGTGGAGTTCATTTCCTCATTGTACTGGCGGACCAGAGCTTGGCGGCGGTCCGGGTCTTTCCATATCCAGTCTTTGAAAGCGTCCCGGATCGCTTGCTGCTTTTGGGCGGCCAGGGTGGTCTCTTTGGCATTCAACACCCGGCGCTCTTTGCCGTCTGCATCCTCTATGGTGTCGTAGATACGGACATCCCGCAGGTTCAGGCTGTCCTCCAGAATCTTGTAGGCATTGGCACGGCTGGTTCCGTAGGTGGTATAGGCCGCCACATTGTTCTGGCTTACAGAGCTTTTGCCGGTGATCTGCCACTCAGCGGTGAAAGAAGAATAGTTGACCTCGATATTGCGCTGGAGATAAAACGGCGTATCGAAGGTCTCATACATAAACTGCTGGATGTACTCTTTGTCGATCCAGGTAGCGCCCAGGCGCACCTCAATCTCCGACGCATCCAGGTCTTTGGGCTGGGCAGCGGTAAGGGCCTCCACATTGACTGCAAAGGAAGGGTCCTGCTGTGCGGCCCGCTGTGCCTGACGCAGCTTGCGCCGCACATTGCCGGACAGGTATTCGTCGGCTGTTACATAATGGGGAGTGCCGTCTTTCTCCAACTGCCCAGGTACACGGAAGATCACGCCTTGCAGCTCGGCGGCCAGTTCGTCGCCGGTCTTGCCGGTCAGCTCCGCCATATACGCCATATCGACACAGGCTTTTTCGGAAATTGATACGGCCAGAGCTTCACTTGCGGTATCCACAGTGTCCACCGCCTTGTGAGGCTTGATGGTGCGCTTGGTGAACATATCCGCCTTGCGCTCCAGCTTGCCGTCCTCGTCAATGACTTCCAACGCGCAGAGCAGATAGTAGCTGGAATCATCAGCAAAGGCCAGCCGGTTCGCCCGGTCATTGATAAGACCATATTTTGCAGAGAAGCTGTCATAGAGCCGGTTCAGTTCGGCCTGTTTGTCCTGGATGGCGCTGTCCGGTGTGGCGGCGTCCATTTGCAGATCAATGAGCTGCTGGACACATTCTCGCAGACCCACCAGTCCTTTCACACGGGCTTCGGCGGTGGCATTCAGGTCAGGCCGTACCATACGGCTGTTTTCACGGTAATACACATCGCCGTCCACAACGGTGTAGGAGTAATTTTTCACATTGGGGTTAGCAGGGATAGAAGTGTCGATGGCTTCACCCTCGCCCAGCTCCGGCAGCTCGGCCTCCTGGTAGGTGCCGCGAATGTACTTCACGGCATCATGCAGCTGATCGGCAAGCTCCAGCCCCTCGATGGGGTTCACGGTGTAGTCCATGCCGTGAGCGGTGCTTTCCGGTTCCTGTCGGCCCAGCACCATTTCCGGGTGGTCCAGGAAATAGCGGTTGATGGCAAAGCCGTCCTCGGTCTGCCCGGTCTGCGTCCACTCCGGCACGATGTCCAACGGACGGTCACGCTTTTGCAGGAAGATGATGTCCGAAACGACCTCGGCACCTGCGTTCTTTTTGAAAGCGTCATTGGGTAGACGGATGGCCCCCAGCAGTTCGGCGCGCTGAGCAAGATACCGGCGCACGGTGGAATCCTTGGCGTCCATCGTGTAGCGGCTGGTGACAAAGGCCACCACGCCGCCGGGACGCACCTGGTCTAACGCCTTGGCGAAAAAGTAGTTGTGAATGCTGAAATTCAGCTTATCGTAGGCTTTATCCCGGACCTGATACTGGCCAAACGGAACATTGCCCACCGCCAGATCGTAGAAATCCCGCCTGTCGGTGGTTTCAAACCCGGCCACGGTGATGTCGGCCTTGGGGTAGAGCTGCTGGGCAATCCGCCCGCTGATGGAATCCAGCTCCACGCCGTAAAGACGGCTGTTTCGCATTTCCTCCGGCAGCATACCGAAGAAATTGCCTACACCACAGGACGGCTCCAGGATGTTGCCGGTCTCAAATCCCATGCGGCCCACAGCCTCGTAAATCGCTTTGATGACCGTAGGGCTGGTGTAGTGCGCGTTGAGGGTGGAACCTCTGGCAGCAGCGTATTCCTCCGGGGTCAGCAGCTCCTTCAGCTGGGCATATTCCTTGCTCCAGCTTTCCTTGTCGGGGTCAAAGGCATCGGCAAGGCCGCCCCAGCCCACATACCGGGAAAGGATTTTCTGCTGTTCCGGCGTTGCCTGCTCGGTGGTTTCCTCCAGGTATTTCAGCAGCTTGATTGCCTCGACATTGGCCTGGAACTTGGCCTTGGGGCCGCCTTCGCCCAGGTGATCGTCAGTGATACGGAAATTCTCGGCGGTGCGACGCAGATTGGCCTTGTATTCCTCATAAGAGGCTTCCTCGGCAGCTTTGACATTGGGGAAGGTCTGCCACTCGCCGTTTACCTGAATGGAAACGGGGTGTTCGTCCAGTACCTCATCCAGAGTCTTTTCCGGCTCGACAGCAGGCGTGGGCGGCTCCGGCTCATTGGTTCGCAGGGTCTGAACAACCACATCATAGGGCAGATTGTTCTTATCGCCCGGATAGACAGCCACAGTCTCGGCTTGGAAGGCCGGGGTTTCGGCAGCCGGTTCGGGGCGTTCCTGCTCAAAACCGTCCAACTGACGGGCATACATCCCGCGCAGCAAAGGTGCAACCTCGCTCCACTGGAAGAACAGCATAGCCAGACGCTTTTCATCTGCATCCAGCACTTCCAGTTCGATACCTTCCGGCATCGTGCGGTAATCGGCGGTCTCGCCGGTCTCCAGCTCCATCGTTTCCACGATGTTGGGATAGGCCCGGCTCAGCCACAAGGCTACCTCCTGGTTGCTCTTGCCGTTGCGAAGAAGCTCGGAAAGCTCCGCCTTGTCCGCCTCACCAATCAGGCCATGGGCCAGCACATCCCGAAGGTCCTGGTCCACCGTATCCAGATTTGCAGGCAGGAATTCGGTATAGAAGTCGTTGCGGTTATCCTCCCGCAAAAGCTGCTCAAACCGTTCCCGGCTCTCAGCCCGGTAGATGGGATAGCTCATGCCGGTGGGCAGCAGCTGCACCGTGTCATCCCGCAGCTCTGTGATCTGATGGGGCCGGTCATCCAGATAGACAATATCACCCACATGATAGGGCGGGACTGCTGGATCGTAGGAGGTTCGCTCCCGGAGTGTGCCACGAGCCGCAGCGTATTCCTCATCTGAAACCAGAACACGCGAATTATGGGGAGAAGGCTGTTCCGGCTCATCTGCCGGGACGCTCTCTCTGGATATGGCCTCCACATCCGCCATAACACGCTGGATGAATGGGTCATTATCCAGTTTTTCCTCATCCACCAGTTCACCATTCACGATGCCGCGCTCGGCCAAAGCCTCCCGAATGGCGATGGGGTCGATGTTGTCGAACCGGTCCTGTTCCGCTTCGGTGTAGAACCGGTCCTCCTTGATAAGCTGAGCGATCCGGCGCTGTACCTTGGGCCAGGGCAGCACCGTTCCTTCGGGGCTTTCCGGGCGAACCGAAAACGGGGTTTTGCCATCGCCGCCGTCAAACTCATGGGCCAGCCATGCAGCGGTATCTTTTTCCCGCCCATGTTTCTCCATGTAACGGACAACGGCGTGTTTACTTTCGATTTTGCCGTTCCAGTCTTGGATAGCCTTGTCGATGTCATTGTCCGAGAGAGGGTGCAGTAGCTCATGGAGCTTGGGATAGGTCTCGTCGATGATTTCTCGATGAAGGCGCTGGCGGAACTCTGGTGTGTCGGAATAGAGGCGGAGCAGCTCCATGTTGCCAGATCCCAGGACAGCACGGCGAATGGCGGCATTGCCCTCGATCACAGCGTTCTCATGGTCACTGTGACCGCAGGCATTACGATATGGCACATCCCCCATAACAGCGGCAAGTACAATGGGCTTGTATTGCTCATGCAGTTCTCGAATCGTAGGGGCTGCGGCTGCTTCGGTCTCCCGAAATACTCTGGTCCCGTCTGCGCCAAACTCCGCTTCTTGGGTATTGATGTGCTGCTCCGCCTCATGGTCGATGGAGGGCATGGAATATTCCTGCCGCTCCTTGCCGCCCTCCGGGATAGCAGAAATGGTCACATCATGCTTATCACGCAGCTGTTCCACAACCTGCTCCAGCCGGTTTGCCGGGAAGCCGCACATTTCCACATAGCCGCCTCCGGGAATGGCACGGAGAGTGAGATTGAGGTCCAGTTCGGTAGCCGCAGTTTTGGCGTCCTCGCCGTATAGTTCAAAGAAATCGCCCATCTGATACAGGACCATATCATCCGGGTGGCGCTCTTTGACGCCGTTATATTCCCACACAGTCGGGTTCGGTTGTTGGGCTTCCATGGTGTCCGTGTCTGCCAGAACCTTTTCCTCCTGGCTCTTATCGAACTCGGCCTGTTCCTGATCCAGTTCCTCCATCGGTGCAGGAGCATCTTCCACCCTGAAACCCTTTGGAGGTGGGTCCAATTCTGCCAGGAAATCCTGGGGAATGGTGTTCCCATGGGTGTCCCGATACAAAACCACAGTGATAGGAACCCCATAGTCTGTATCTTCCTGGATGGTTCTGATGAACTTCTCTGCATCCGTGTATTCTACACTCTCACCCGGCAAGCCATTGGTTCCCAGGTATTCAATCCGGCCCACGGCCTCCAGTTCCGGTTCCGACTCTGCCAGGGCCTTTTCTGCCTGGATTTTGTCGTACTCCGCCTGTTCCTGTTCGGTGAGATAGCGTCCCTTCTGAATCAGGTCGGTAATCCGTTTGGCAACTTTCTCCCAGGTGAAATGCACATCTGGGCAGCCGTCTTTTTTGTAGTGCAGACCTTTTCCGTCGTGGCTTTCATCGCTTTTCATTGCACCGGACAGGGCATGGGAGTGACCGCCAATACCATACTCGTGTTTGAGAAAATCCACCTTTTCCTTATCCGTATGGGGTTCCTGGAAAAAGGTGAAAACACGCCCTTTGCCGCCCTCAAATCCGCTGCCTCTGGTCATGGCGGCGTCGATCTCGTCCTCGGAGATAAACTGCTTGACCGAAGGTACTTCCGTCAACTGAGAGGTAAAGGTGGTGCGAGGCAAGGACAGATCTCGCAGATTCTCCCAAATCTCTTTGGGCTTGTGGTAGTGGAAACGCAGCAAATCCCGATCCTGTTGGTAGGCCGTCCAGAACGCGGCATATTCTTCCGCAAGGTTCTGGCGAAACTCCGGGCTTTTCAGCTGCTCGGTGAGCCATGCAGATTCCTCCGGGAAACCGCGCCCCGGATTGTTGGCAAGGCTGGGCAGATACCCGGCTTCTCTGGCTTCCTCGCTGAAATCGTGATACAATTCCCAGAATCTTTCCGCAAGGAGGGAGCGTTCATAGCCCGCTGCCTCAGCCAGCTCCACATTGGTGGCAAACTGGCCGTCCTGCAAAAGCTGGCCGATACGCTCAGCGGCACTCTCCCAGGAAATGACCTGGGCGGACTTGTCATAACGGGCTGTTTTGCCATGGGACAGATGGATTCCATCCTCGGCATACCATGCAGTGATGCTGTCGATCCCATTGCCGCCATGGTACAGATTTTTCAGGGTGTCTGCGATCTCGGCGGTGGACTTCTGCTCCTCAAAGGCCGCGACAATGCGCTCTCTCTGGCGATAGGTGTTTCCTCCCAGCCGCAGCACATGGTCGATGTCAGCCTGGGCAAAAGAAAAAGCAGAGGATGTTTTCACATTCTCTGCTTCATCTATGATTCTGATTTGTTCTGCTTCGGGGAGGAAGAAACTCAGCTGTGAATAAGCTCCGTCACCAGAATCTCCTCGGCCTGAGCCTTGCAGGTGTTCATCAGGCCCACCCAGCGCATCGGGTCGCTGGCTTTCAGCTGCTCCGTCGCGCCCGCTGCCGCCGCCAGTTGGGGCATCATCTGCTCCAGACGGTTCTGCGCTGTCTCGTCGATCTCGATGAGGTGCGGATACAGCTTCTCGGTCAGCAGTAGCTGATTGTAAATCAGGGGACGGTGTTCCTTCAGGTACGCTTTTCGCATCCTGCCGTACTTGCCCAGGGGCTTCTCCGGCTGTTCGGTCAGCTTCAGGTCGGGGATCTGATAATCTCCGTTCATCGTGTAAGTCAGGCTGTTCTCCATGTGTAACGCTCCTTTCTGCGAGTTGCTCGCGCTCATAGTTCTGGATGGTGACGCCGATCTGCCTCAAAACCTGCTGGTTAATCTGGCTGACCGCTGCGCCCAACGCCCCAACCGTGGCCGGGGTATTGAAATCGAAAATCGGCATGAAGTCCTCATGCTGGAAATATTGTTCCGTATCCAGCCCACAGCGAGACATCAGGGCATAGGCGATACTGACGGTGGCGGCGGACTTAAACTGGACTTCGATGTTGTAATCATCGTACTCCGCCAGGAACGAACCGTCAACGATATAGCGGAAGTCCCTCTGATGCTCGTCCCAATATTCACTCGCCAGCTTTCCGGCTACATCAGTGAGCTGCTGGGCGAGATCGTCACCGGCAACGCCATAACTGCGCTCCAACATGGCCGACACAGGACCGATATGCTGTTCTTCCAGCTGCCACAGCCAGGGGGTACGGGAATGTTCACGGGTGCCGGTATCGGAAATATCGAACACATAGCGCAGGCGAGGCTTGTCGCCGGAATCGTCCACCAGGGCAATACCCTTGGAGCCACGGCGCACATACCGGCCCATTTTTTCATTCCACAAGTCATACTCGGCGCAGGCGGTGGCATCCGGGCGCTGGGCGTAAATCATCATCTGCTCATGGAACGGGTACTTATAAAGGCGAGCGGCAGTGGTAAGAAAAGCCGTCCATTCCTTCCAGCTGCCCACAAGCTGGGTTGCCACCTTATCAGCCATCTGCGAATACATTTCTGCTTTGGTTGGCATGGTTTTCTATCCTCCCTTCAAAATTCTTAAAAAGATGGGGTGGCAATTCACCACCCCATCCAAACAGCTGTATTATTCATCAAAATCCGGGTACAGCTCCAGCTCAGCAAACTCGGCATCGCTCATGGCCTGGAGTTTCTCCAGGGCGCTGTCCGTCAACTTCCGCAGCTCGGCTTCCTCCGGCGAAAGCTCGCCGCGCATCTCCGTCAGAGCGTCGATCAGCCCGGTGCGACTGCCGGTGTTATAGATGCAAAGAAGGTTCGTTTCCTCAAAGGTGAAGTTGTTCATATCAAAGCTCCCTTTCCGCGCTCTTTTTTTGCGCTGTCTTTTTTGGTTCCGTCTTAGGCTGGCTTTTCAGCTGCTCCATGACGGACTTTTTCTTTTCCCGTTCCTCCCGATGGGCAGCGGCAGCCAAATCCATGAGGGAGATCGGCTGGCCGCTGCGGGCCTGCTGTTCCAACTGGGCCACTGTCGGCTCCTTGGGGCCGTTGTTGATGATCCCGTCGATCATGCCGTAATCATCTTCCACCGCCATTTCCGCGTTCTTCAGCGGATTGTCCGGCAGAAATCCGGGAATCTGCTCAAAGCCGAAGCTATCGCAGTAATGACAGGATACCTTGCCATCCCGCTTGATGGCAACGATGTCGCTGACACTCATGGACGGGTGGCCATAATCGGCGGGATGTTCATTGTTGAAGCGGTAAAAGAGCTGTTCGGTGGTATCTCCTTTCAGATCAGAGGGCTGCAACGGGGCGGTATAAACCAGCTCATAGTTGTTCCGCTGTACTGTCTGCCCGATGGACTTGATCCATTCCAGGCCCTCGTAGCGGATGTCCCGCAGCTCGTCGGTGTGCTTCACCTGATAAATAGCGAAGCAGTCCCCCTTGTGGGAGAGAAACGCCTGCTCCCGTTCCTCCTGGTGGGCCATGCGGTCCTTGACCAGCTTATCAAACTCTGGGCTTTCCTCCCATTCCTCGCGGGATACAGCAAAGATGCCGTCATGGGCGTCCAGATCGGCGGTATCAAAGGCCATTTCCGGGTTTTCACCCTCCTGAATGATGTAAACGGTCAGGTCGCGCTCCATCAGCTCATAGGCCCGCTCTTTGGAGAGGGGCAGAAGGTCACCGTCCAGGTAGCCGCATTTCTCCAGATCATCCTGAGTCAGTGCCGGGTCCGGCATAGGATACTCGTCCAACGCCTGCTCCTGGGCATCCGGCAGCTGGGTGGCGACAGCTTCTGCGGTCTGCTGGTAGGCGGCCTCCTGCAAAGTCTCGATCATGGACAGCGGGGCATACTTGATGGACTTGCTGCCCATGCCCAGGTCCTCACAGATGTGGCCGATAGCTTCAGAACGCCCCATATTTGCTCCATCCAGCTGGCCGCCGTCCATCTGCTTCATGGTTGCCACATCGTAGAGCGTGTAGTCCCAGCCGGTGTTGCAGGGCTGAACATGAAGATAGGTGGTATCATCCAGCACCAGCAGGGCCTCCCGGTACTCGGCGCTGGGCTGGGGACTTTCAGTATCGAAAGACAACGGAAATTCCTTATCGGAGTTCCAGTCAATATCCGCGCCCATCGCCATCGCTTCATCGGCCATCTTCACAAGGTTGGGGTCAGGTTCCGGCTCGTCCAGCTGTTCCGGTTCCAGCCCCGGCACAAGCTGATCCAGCCGCTCCATAAGCTCGGCTGCTTTTTGGGTGGTTTCATCTGGTTCGTCCTCGTTCACGATATTCTGGAGCCATTCGCGTACACCGCTGGCATCTCCGCTTCGGAGTGTGGCAGTCAGTTCGTGCAGTGCGTCCTCACGGCTATCTGCATTGTTCCGATACTCATAAGGGTCATAATCGAAAGTGAACTGGTCGATGTCTGCTGCCAGCTGCTCAATAGGGTCCCGCTCAGGCTCCGGGGCGGCAGTCAGGTCAATGCCGCGCTCCTTGCAGATTTCCTTGTAGTTGCGCTCGATGTCGTTAATCAGCTCGCAGGAAGTTTTGTTGATGGTCTCCAGACTGGCCCGCAGCTCCTTCAGCTCCTTGTCCTTCGACCAGGAAGCGATGTAGCCAAAACTGTTCTCGCCGGTCTGGATGCCGAAATACTGGCAAACCGCATAAGAAATGCTCTCGGCCTCCACTTCCTCGGTGTTGCGGTTCTTGGCGGCCTGTTTCACCGCCGTCAGATCTTCCTCCACTTCCAACCGCCACTCAAACCGATTCTCGTCCACATAGCGCCAGCCTTCCTCGGCGGCGGCCTGTTCCGCCTCCGCTTCGGTGGCGAAGTCCAGACGGAAGTCATGCTTGGTGCCGCCCTCGCTCACCATCACGATCTTCCAGGTCGGCTCCGCTTCATACTTTTTGGGGTCGTGGAGCTTGCTGTGCGCGGTCTCATGGACAGCGGCGGAAACGGTCTGCACCTCGCTCATGCCTTCCCGGATTGCGATCCGCTGCTGGTCAGAGGAGAAATAGCCGTCCATGTTCTCGGCCATCGGCTCAAACTCGATGGGAACCGGAGCCGAGCGGCGCAGAGCTTCCATGAAAGCCTCATAGTGCGGTACCGTCCCGGACAGGCTGGAGGCCAGCTCTGGCAGAGGCTTTCCGTCCGTCTGGCTCACATCGAACACCTTCACCGGACGGAACATGGGGATTTCAATTTCTTTTTCCTCCATGACCGCCTTGCCATCCGCGTCCAGGATGGGGGCATGAGTATCCGGGTCGCGCTTCATTTCCTCGATCTTCTTTTTGTAGGGCGTGGGGGCAATGATGGTGATACCATGCTCACCCTTCTTCACATGGCGCTCAAACTGGTTTTTCCACTTGTTGAACCCGGCCACCAGGGTAGCGTCCGGGCGCTGCATATAGATAAGCATGGTGTTGTTGACCGAATATCGGTGGAACTTGGACATGACGGACAGATAGCGCATATACTTCTCGCTCTCAAACAGCTCCTTGATACCCTGTTCAATGCCCGCCGTGATCTCCTGCAACCGTTCTCGGTTGGTGGGCTTATCAGCCATGAATTTCACTCTCCTTTCCAAATTGGCAATTTCTGATTGATGTTCGGCAATCCACAGCTTTTGTTCCTCCGGGCCGTCCTCCAGAAAAAAATCCAGCAGATAGCCCACATAGTCCTTTCGTTGGATTGCTTCCATAAACCGGGGGTGTGGATTTTCCTCCGGTGTTTTGGGTGTATAGTCCGTTTCCCACTTGCGGAGCAAGTGAAAGTAGTCGGCCAGAACCCGAAAGGTATGGTCCCGGTCCTCCTTGAATTTCTGGGCCTCGGATTTCTGCCGGACATAGCGTCGCCGGGGAGGGGCCTGACTGTCATAAGCCAGGCCAAAATCCTGGGCCAGCTTCTCGGCGGCCTCTTTGGGGGACAGATTGTAGAGCCTCGCTGTGAAGTCGATCACATCGCCGGTGGCTCCGCAGCCAAAGCAGTAGAAATATTCCTCGTTCAGCTTCATGCTGGGATTTTTGTCATCGTGGAACGGGCAACAGGCCATACCGCTCCGATTGATCTCTATTCCATACATCTGCGCCGCTTCCCGGACAGTGATGGACTGCTTGACGGTCTCAAAGACACTTTCAGCCATGCTTACTCATTGCCTTTCTTGTGGGTGGGCGGCCTGTACCCGGCAGCCTTGGCTCGTTCACTGGCAGCCTTACGACGCTCGGCGCTGTACGGTTCTCGGACGGATATGCAGCGTTTGGGAACGAGAAAGGTTTGGCGGTCCTTTTTCACGATCTGGTCCGGGTATTTCTCCGCCAGCCGTCGCAATTTCTCCAGCAGCCGGGAATCATGGGTATAGACTTCGGCGGTAGCCTCAGCCTGGTTGTAGAGGATAATGGTTTCCTGTTCGTAGAGGGAGAGCTTCATCGTTTGCCACCTTTCTGCTGGTCAAATTCCAGCTTGAAATTGGCGTACTGCCCATCATCCTCCAAAACCACTGTGGCATCGTAGGTCTTACCGGTCTTTTCGGAATAGCAGCCGGTGATCCTTGCACGACCATCTTTGAGCAGCGCCGTCACCACAGCCTTGGTGGGCTGTTTTTTCTTGGCGGCCCACCACTTGTTGTTTTTCCAGATGGCGAATTTACAGTCCTCGTTCTGGCAAAAGAAGCCCTTTTGCAGCTCCGCCACATCGCCGCCGCAGCGGGGGCATTTGCCCACCACTTCGCGGGACGGAGTGAACAGATACTCGGTGCCTTTAATCATCCGATAGGTTCTCACCAGCTCCTGGAGCATGGCGCTGATCCCGGCCATAAAGTCCTCCGGGGCCAGCTGGCCACGCTCGATCTCACCCAGCCGGTACTCCCACTCAGCAGTCAGAAGGGGCGATTGCAGCTGCTCCGGCAACACGGTAATAAGGGATACCGCATCATGGGAGGGCATAAGCTGAACGGTTTTCTTGCTCTTTTTGCGCTCCAGAAAGCCGGTGGACACCAGCTTTTCCAGAATCCCGGCGCGGGTGGCCGGAGTTCCCAGACCCTTGCGCTCAGCGTCCTCCGGCATATCGTCCTTCCCGGCAGTCTCCATTGCGGAAAGCAGCGTATCCTCGGTGAAGTGCTTGGGCGGGCTGGTTTTGCCCTCCTTAATGACAGCACCAGAAAGGGGCAGCGTCTGACCTTCAGACAGCTCCGGCAGCGCCTTGTCCTCGGTTTCTTTGTCCTGCTCCACATTCTTCAGCCCGGCGCGATAGGCAGCGTCCAGCGCCCGCCAGCCGTAATTTTTCACTGTGCGGCCCTTGGCGGTAAACTCCGTTCCGGCGCACTCGACAACAACAGCGGTTTCCGCAAAGGTATAGGGCTGGGCCACGGCACACAGCAGCCGCAGGGCCACCAGCTCCAGCACCGCCTTTTCGCCCACCGGCAGGCCGGACAGGTCTGCGCCCTGGAGGTTGCGGGTAGGGATCACCGCATGGTGGTCGGTTACTTTCTTGTCGTTGATGACCGCACCGGCATCGCAGGAAATGGCAATTCCTTTCCGAAACGGCATGGCCTTGGCAACCAGATTGACCAGCACAGGCAGGCTTTCAGCCATATCGCTCGTCAGATAGCGGCTGTCTGTTCGGGGATAGGTGCAGAGCTTCTTTTCGTACAGATTTTGGAGGTAGTCCAAGGTTTGCTGGGCGGTAAATCCCAGCAGCCGGTTGGCGTCTCTTTGGAGCGTGGTCAGGTCATAGAGGGCTGTCTCTTTTACTCTCCTC
>OJLA01000862.1_pt1 | contig 22595 bp, 19 predicted proteins | sample 1596611 | NCBI WGS metagenome assembly OJLA01 (sample SAMEA4350168, study PRJEB24818) | metagenome | biome: human; feature: gut; material: faeces | place: Denmark | collected 2013-09
CAGGTACACTTCGCAACCACGGATCGACGCCTCGAATGACACTTCAAACTCACCGTCGGCAAAATGCTGGATATTCATTTTGCCAAGCTCGACACCGAGATCCTTACAAATCTCTTCTGCCATATATTGCGACTTTGTTCCGGCAAAGACCTTAAATGGAGGTAACATTAAGCAAGAAATTTTAGTTTTTGAATTTTTGTGCAAAGTTATCGCTTTTTGATATTATTTCGCCTATCGGCAGTAGATTTTTTATCTTGCGACAATACATTTTTATGCTTTATCTTCCACACGACTGCATCATTCGGACCTACTTCGGTGACAAACGGGGCGTCGGGCGACAATGTTTTCCTCATCATATCCTTGGAAAGCAGCTCGGTAGCCACGCAGTCACCTTTCGGAAGGCTGAGAACGTCAAACGCATGTCCCGGGATATTTATTTTCAGATTACACGGCTCGTTGCTGAAATTTACAGCTATCACAAGAGTCTCGTCGGCATAGCTTCGCAAGAACACATACTGCCGGTGAGGATTCAGTGTCGGATTATCGTAGTTGACATACATCAGGTCGAAGAACCTGCCCGACGATATTGCCTTCTCGGAATTACACATGCGCAGTATCGTACGGTACTTGTCGCGCAGCCAGCGTTCATTGCCGGTGAGGAGGTCATCGTTGCATTTGCCGCCGTTGAGCCAGCGGCGCACAGTCGGGATGCTCCAATAGTCAAAAATGGTGGTCCTGCCGTCATAGCCGCTGAAGCCCTCGGCATCGACAGCCTGCTCGCCAAGTTCCTGACCGGCATAAATCATCATCGGTCCGGTGCTGAAAAACGCGCTTATCACAAGCGATGGAATCACAAGCGACGGATCACCGGCATAAAATTTGGAGCCAAACCGCTGCTCATCATGATTTTCAAGGAAATTGAGCATATTGGCGCCAATGCCGTCGACTGTCTGCCAGCAATGCGTCAGCTGTGCCGCCGACACATTATGACATTGAATGCCGCGCAGCGTGTCGTAAAGATTAACCTTGTCATACAGATAATCAAAGTTGCCATATTTTATAAAGTCACGATATAGTGCCACATCGTAAATCTCGGCGATAAAGATGATGTGGGGATGACGTTCTTTTACATTCGGCACCGCCCACTGCCAGAATTCGATTGGCACCATGTGTGCCATATCGCAGCGGAAACCGTCGACACCCTTTTCCGCCCAATAAAGCAGGATGTCAAGCATCTGAAACCATGTGCGCGGTATCGGATAGAAATGATGCGATCCGTCACCGTAGTCTATACCGTAATTGAGCTTGATTGTCTCATACCAATCGTTTTTAGTGGGGAAAGCCGTGAAGCAGTCATTACCCGACGCTTTTGCTGGAAATTCCACGTAGGCATCCTTTCCGTCGCCAAGATCAATCGCCGGAGCGAAAAGCTGATGAGGTATATAGTAGAAATTGTTGTTGCGTTCAAAAAAGCGGTTGCGGTCGTCACCGACACCGAAATCTTCCACCCCGCGTGGCTTGGCATCGGAAAGATACTGACGTGACACGTGGTTGGGCACAAAATCTATTATGACACCGAGCCCGTTGTCGTGGGTACGGTCGACAAGCGCCTCACACTCATCTATGCGGTCATTCACGTTTACAGCTATATCCGGGTCGACATCATAATAATCCTTTATAGCATAGGGCGAGCCTGCCTTTCCTTTTACAACGTATGGATTGTCGCGGCGTATCCCGTAACGCGAATAATCAGTCTGATTGGAATGTTCGATTATACCGGTGTACCATACATGGGTCACACCGAGATCTTTTATTTTCCTCAACACGGTCGAGGTTATATCGTTCATCTTACCCGAGCCGTTTTGCTCGATGGTGCCGTTAGGCACACAGTGCTCGTTCATGTTGGCGAACAATCGCGGCAACAACTGGTAGATTACAGTCTTTTCGTTGTTCATCATGTCAATTTTAGATTCACTTATTTTTCACTATCCCGGAATTGAGCAAAGCTTCTTTCGCACATTTATAGCCGCTCTTGAACATGCGCTCTTTCTCTTTCATGTTAAACACACGCAAGTCGGCAATCGAATCGGTCGACACCACGAGGTCACACATGTTCATGTCACCCACGGCATTGGTACGCGCCATCAGATGATAGGTGCGTAACGCGACATCAATAATCGTGCCGCTGTAAGTCTTCTGCTTCGACACCGGGCTTACATTCACTCCTATTAAATAATCACATTCATCCCTGAGTGCCCATGAAGGCAGATTGTGTAGCACTCCTCCGTCAACATAGTGCCTGCCGTCGATTTTGACGGGCTTGAAGATAATAGGCATCGCACATGACGCCATCACCTTTTCCGTAATCGGCCCTTCACGCCATTGCACGGGTGTACAGTTGTCAAGGTCGGTGGCACAGATGACGAGCGGTATGGGGCAATCTTCCATCATCTCAACCTTTAGATTTTTCTTGAGAAACGCCTTGAAGCCGTTCATCTTGAAAAAACCGTCTTTAGGCACGCTTATTTCGGCAAAATCAGAAAACTTCTGAGTAAAAAACAGCTTCATTATCTCCAAAGGGGAAAGCCCCGAGCAGTAAAGCGACGCCGCAATCGACCCGGCACTTACTCCCGCGATTATATCGGGCTTAACGCCAAGCTCTTCCATGGCATAGAGTGCTCCTACATGAGCGAAGCCTCGCGCCCCGCCGCCACTCAATGCCACACCCAGTCTATATGGTTTTCTTTTTGACAAAATATACATGTTTTCGATTAGAATACAAATTTATAACATTTTTTCTGACAAAATTCATTACCTCTCGACTTTTTTCTTCAACAGCGACTCATGTCCGACTGTTTAGACGCAACCCTACAATGAAAAGAGGGTGCATCGAAATTTTGACGCACCCTCACAAAGAGGTATTTTCAACGTATTAGAATGTTTACCTGACCACAACGCGGGCTGTCGTGCCATCGGAAACCGTCACGACATAGCAACCGGGAGTCAAGTTAATCATATTGTCACCGATAACGAGTTTACGATCAATTAGTTTAACACCCGTCATCGCATAGACCGCCACAGAGAGATTTTCGCCGGTTCTTACCATTAGACCGCCATCCACCGATGAGATGCTTGTAGTGACATCAGCTACACCGTCAATTCCACTTGGCAGAACGTCAAGCGACACAGTGGTCAGCGACATATCCTTCCCTGCAGAATGGAGCAATATGTAAGCCACGTCGACCGGTCCGTCACCAAATGTATATCGCCATGATTCATCCGTCAGTGCAGTTGCAGGTTGTAATTTCACTCCGGCGGCATCATAAAAATCGACTTTGACATCGCTCCCGCTCACTGAAATTATTGGATACTGAACATCAACCGGCATTTTAAGACCGGCAATCATCCCTCCACAAGGAGATTGCAATTCGACAGGCGACTTCAAGGTCAAATCTTGAAAATCCGGGACGACAGTCAAGTCCACTTTGACTGTATCGGAAACTACAGCCTCGCTTCTACCGCCATTCTGCCCTACAGCCTGAATACCAAAAAACAGGTCAGATTGTGGACAGACCACTGTCAAATCAGCGGCATTAAAAATATAATCCTCAGGAATCGACATCGGCTGCGCACCAACCACATCTACCGTCACATCTGTCAGTTCAAGGGTCTCGGCTGGAGTCACTTCCACAAAATGCCGTTCTCCGTGATTGAACCAATATTCATAACCTGAAATAAGTCCGAATCCCTTAGGGGCATCAAGAGGCACGATAAAGAAACGAGTCACCGGCGAGGAATACAGTCCGTTGTTCTCCGAAAACATGTAGGAGAATGTATGCAGCCCCGGAGTAAGCGCAGTCACGTCAAGCTGCATCTCCACCACCCCATCGGCACATGAGGTCTCCACGGCATTATCCTTGTCATAATCCAGCCAGTAGTAAAGTTTTTCAAGATGTGATTCCCACACCGGTTCCTGCGCCACCTTGACATAATGGCGCAACACCGGCATTGACCATAATCCGCGTGAGTCACAGAAGCGCAGTGCTATTGCGTGAAGCCCCGGAGTCTGTTCCGACACATCAAAGCTATGTTCAAACACGCCGTCGGGTGACACGGGCAGCTCGGCGCGGCTTGCAAAATCGTGGTCGAGCCAATACTCACACCGCGCAATGGTGACATCATCGGCTGTCGCCGTCATCACACCCGACAGCGACATCGCGAGTGCTGTTATTATATGTCTCATATTTACCGGGTATTATTACGGGCGGTTTTGTGCCTCGACCTTTATGCTTACATTAATCTTGCCATCGGCTGCCGCGCGGTTGTCAATCTTGCTTGACACAATGCGGGGAATTGAAGAGATGGGATTCCACGGAGTAACACCCCCATTGATACCGACTTCCGTACCGTCGGTTCCTACGTAGGTCTTCGGATATTTGAGTGTGAACTTCTTACCGGGAGCATAAGAGCCATCTTCGCCTTCTTCGGCAAATATACCCTTGGTCTCGATACCACACCAGTTACCGCTCCCCGTAGCATTTCCATCTATCCCATTTTTATTAACCATTATGTTATTATATCCCTCAGCATCGGCAGGGATATATCCATTCAAAAAAATATTATTGGTATAATACCCTTTCAAAGCGTAAGAAGTATTATTCAAGATGCAATGATCTATAATTATTGCTGATTTGAGATCTTCTGAGCTTGCACCTGCATATTGAATCCAGCAATTCCTTAAAATTACATCATTTTGTACCTTATTAAATGTGAGACCGCCCCCGAGAATGGCACATTGCGAAAAAACAACGCCCTTAGTACTCGCATAAAAAGAGCAAGATGCCGATGAACCACTGTTTAAAGAGCCAAATCTACATTTTGTGAGAGTCATATCTTCCAATTTGAGGTCAGGAACCTCGTTTGTATAATTTACGCTCATCCAAGTGACATAAGCACCCTCAATATGGATACCTTTGGGATAGGCCCAGTATTCTTTACCGGAATCATCATAATATTTATCTGAATTTATTGTTATTCTTGACAATTCTGTACATAAAGATTCTCCAGTTTCATCATTTTCCATTCCCGTGCCATAAATCTTGACGGCTTTTTCCTTCATGTCAATGCCATCAAATTTGCCTTCCGAGAGGATTATTGTCGCGCCTTCTTTTGCCGCATCATAAGCTTCTTTAGCGGCATTAGCCCCATAAAACACTTGAGTACCGTCAGTTTCCACGAGAGTAGCCATACGTCGCTCGGTGATTTGCGCGCCTGCCGACAGCATCACAGCCGACAGCGCAAGAGTCAAAATCATCTTTTTCATTGCAGAAAAATAATTGTGTGTTAATGCTACAGTCTCCCGGAATCGCAGATAAATCAGTTGATTATAAAATGCAAAAGACGTGGGAAACTCATCTTTGCTTATCCTCAACTCAGGCCTTCGCATTGCCTCCCATGACAGATAAGCAACGTCGTCAGCCCACGCCCGTATATAACATGCCCTCTCGGGAATGAATACACAACGCAGACGATTTCGTTGCTTTTGTCGCGGTCATGGGGTCAAAGTTGCGAAGTTTGAGTTGACTTGACAAACGCTGAAAACGTCCTTTAAAATAAATAAAAATATCGCTCCGCCACTTTAGGCTGATGACGGTAAAGGCAAAGATAGCACTTTATTCAATAAAATCAAATCTTTTCCGAAAAATAGATAATCAAAAATGCGCAAGAAAGATTCAATCCACCTTTACACGCATCACGAAATTTATTTGTATCTTTGAGAAATGGAGGATACCCCAAAGCCTAACCTATAAAATAATTACCAAATGAACACCTTCCTACCTCCTGCCGGTGGTTATCGCAAGCTGAAAGCATTTCACCTATCTGAAATAATCCTTGACCTCACTATGATTTTTGCAGAAAAATTCGTGCGCCAAGGGAGTCGCACACGCGATCAAATCGAGAAAGCGGCGCGTAGCGGCAAACAAAACATCGCCGAAGGCAGTGAAGCGTCAAGGACGTCAAAAGAGACCGAAATCAAATTAACAAACGTAGCAAAAGCTTCGCTTGAGGAACTTTTACTCGACGATGAGGATTACCTGAGACAACATAAATTATCCCAATGGAATAAATCGCATCCTCGCACTATAAAATTAAGAGAATACCTTAAAAGTCCTGAATTTGAAAAGGCTCCGACCAGATTTGCCGACCGATTGAATGCAGAGGAATATTGTAACCTCTGTATCACATTGATTAATCAGACGACATATCTGCTACGAAAGCTTATTGAACGGCAACAGCATCAGTTTCTTGAACAAGGCGGAATCAAAGAGCAAATGTATCGTGCCCGAATCAATTATCGCAACAATGGCTGTCAGACGTGTCAGACAAGTCCGACACGTCTGACGAGTCCGAAGGGTCAGAATGATAACAGCAGCAGAAATTAATCGGGGGAATTGTGGGGGAATGTGAGAATAAATTGCTATTTTTGTAAGTTAATAGAAATTTATAATCCAAATCATATAATCATGAAATTTAATGTCTCCAGCAAGACGCTTTACAGCTATGTATCGGCTGTCAGCAAAGTGATTAATTCCAAAAACGCCTTGACTGTACTCAACAACTTCCTGTTTGAGTTGAACGACAACACCCTGACCATCACGGCATCAGACCTTGAAAACACACTTGTGGCGAGTCTTGAGGTGATGAATGCAGAAGGCGAAGGAAAGTTCTGTGTCGATGCCCGGCGCATAGTCGACCTGCTTAAGGAGATGCCTGATCAGGGCATGGAATTTACCATTAACGACGACAATCTCTCTGTAGAAATCAAATATAACAACGGTAATTACGCGTTCATTGCGCTCAACGGCAACGAGTACCCCTCCAACGAGGACACAACCGATGCTGACGGTGTATTCAAATTCACCTATCCCGCCGACCAGATACTGAAAGGCATCGACAACACGCTTTTCGCCGTGGGCAATGACGACCTGCGCCCGCAGATGATGGGTATCCTCTGGGACATAAAGCCCGACTCTATCACTTTCGTGGCAACCGACACCCGCAAGCTTGTGCGCTACCGCAACTCTGTGGGAGAACCGGGATTTGAGGGCTCTTTTATCCTCCCTGTCAAACCTGCCACGGTAATAAAGAATGTATTTGCCAAGGAAAGCGAAATCAAGGTAACCGTATCGCCCAAGAGCGTGACCTTCGAAAGCGCCGCCTACAAATTCAACTGCCGCTTTATCAAGGGCTCGTTCCCCGATTACAACCGCGTAATCCCCACCAACAACCCGTATGTGATAACAGTTGACCGCCATTCATTCCTCAACGCCGTGCGTCGTGTAGGTGTATTCGTTGACCAGGGTCACGGACTGGTAAAATTCAAAATCGAGAGCGACAAAATGACCCTGCGCGCCACCGACAACAATTTCTGTACCTCAGCGCGCGAGGAAGTGCCCTGCGACTTCACCGGCAAAGAGATGGTAATCGGCTTCAGCGCGCCCTATCTTATCGAGATATCAGGCACCATCTCTACCGACGACCTTGTAATCAAGCTGTCAGACCCGAGCCGTCCGGGAGTGTTCCTGCCATCAGACGAAAAAGAGGGCGACGAGCTGCTGATGCTCCTCATGCCCATGACAGTCACCGACTTCTAAATTATTGCGATAATGGAACTTGCCCTAAGAAATCCGATAGTATTCTTCGATCTCGAGACTACCGGCACCAATGTGTTGCGTGACAGGATAGTAGAGATTTCCTACATAAAGGTGATGCCCTCCGGCGCGGAAATAGAGCGCACTTTGCGCATAAACCCCGAAATGCCCATCCCGCCGGAATCGACCGCCATACACCATATCACTGATGATGACGTGAAAGATTGCCCTACGTTCAAGCAGGTCGCAAAAGAGCTTGCCCAGGTGTTTCTCGGCTGCGACATCGCCGGGTTCAACTCCAACCGCTTCGATGTGCCGCTTCTCGTGCAGGAGTTTTCCCACGCGGGAGTGAATATCGACCTTGCGCGTCATAAGTTTGTCGACGTGCAGAATATATTTCACAAGATGGAACAGCGCACACTTATAGCCGCCTACAAGTTCTACTGCGGGAAAGACCTTACCGAGGCACATTCGGCAAACGCCGACACCCGCGCCACTTACGAGGTGCTAAAGGCGCAGCTCGACCGCTATCCGTCGCTTAAAAACGACATAGCGTTTCTGTCGGAATTTTCATCGATGAACAAGAACGCCGACCTTATGGGACGAATCATCTTCAACGAGGCGGGCAAGGAAATATTCAATTTCGGCAAATACAAGGGCGAGGAAGTCGAGAAAGTGTTCCGTACCGACCCCGGATATTACAGCTGGATGATGCAAGGCGAATTTGCCGAAAACACAAAGCAGGTAATAACCCGCATAAGAATGCGTTTAAGATAATGTAGACCGCCATATCAGCGGACTGCTGTAATGACAATGAAAGGCAAACATATCATACTCGGAATATCGGGCGGCATAGCCGCCTACAAGTCAGCCACCCTGCTCCGGCTCTTCATCAAGGCGGGAGCCGAGGTGCAGGTGGTCATGACTCCTGCGGGAAAAGAGTTTATAACCCCTGTCACGCTGTCGGCGTTGAGCGGCAAGCCGGTGGTGAGCGAATTTTTCACTGCCAACACCGGTGAATGGCACAGCCATGTCGACCTCGGGCTATGGGCCGATGCAATGGTGATAGCCCCCGCGACAGCCTCTACCATCGCCAAGATGGCAAACGGAGTCGCCGACAATATGCTTATCACCACCTATCTGTCGGCGAAAGCACCGGTCTTCGTGGCTCCCGCGATGGATCTCGACATGTTTGCCCATCCTACCACGACCCGCAACCTCGACTTGCTCCGTTCCTACGGTAACACCATCATCGAGCCGGCATCGGGCGAACTTGCCAGCCATCTCGTCGGAAAAGGAAGGATGGAGGAGCCGGAAAACATATTCAAGGTAATCGAGGCATTTTTTGCCCGTAAGGAGGATTTGAAAGGGAAGCGTATGCTTGTCACTGCAGGACCCACGTATGAAAAAATCGACCCCGTGCGCTTTATCGGCAATTACAGCACAGGCAAGATGGGATACGCTATCGCCGAGGAAGCCGCAAGCCGAGGAGCCGAGGTAGTGCTTGTAAGCGGTCCGGTGGACCTTACGACCCGTCATCCGGCGATTGACCTTGTAAAGGTAGAGTCGGCGCGGGAAATGCTTGCGGCGTGTGAAGAACGGTTTGGCTCGGTCGATTACGCCGTGATGTGTGCAGCGGTAGCCGACTACGCACCCGCCGACTGCGCCGCCACAAAAATCAAGCGCGAAGGCAACGAGCCGCCCGTGATACATCTTGTCAAGAACCCCGACATCGCCAAGACCCTCGGCATGAAAAAACGCCCCGGACAGAAGATGGTCGGATTCGCCTTGGAGACCGACCATGAGTTTGACAACGCCATGACAAAGCTCCGCTCTAAGAATCTTGACATGATTGTGCTCAATTCGCTCCGCGACAAGGGAGCGGGATTCGGCACCGATACCAATAAAATCACCATATTCACAGCCGATGGCGGCGAGACATCTTTCGCGCTCAAAAGCAAGCGCGAGGTAGCTGCCGACATTATCGACACACTTATAACCCTATGAGATTACACACCATAACAACCTTCATCTTTATTCTGCTCTCACTGGCATCGAGTCGATCCCTCTCAGCACAGGAACTCAACTGCCAGGTGACGGTCGACTTCTCGCAGGTACAGGGCACAAACACCTCGGTGTTCAAGACCCTTGAAAGCGCGATTGCCGACTATGTGAACACCCGCAAATGGACCAACACCCAGATTTCTCCCGCCGAGAAAATCGAGTGCAAGATGTTTTTCACCATAAAGACTTACGAGGAGCCGACGATGAGCGGCGACTTGCAGGTGCAGTCGTCACGTCCCGTCTACAATTCCTCCTACACCACCACCCTGCTCAATTTCAAAGACAACAAACTGGAATTTGATTATCAGGAAGGCGAGCCGCTGATATTTTCCGAAAACTCGATGGAAAGCAATCTCACTGCTATTATAAATTTCTACGTCTACCTTATACTCGGCATGGACTTCGACAGTTTTTCGCCACGCGGGGGCGATCCTTACTACCAGCTTGCCCGCAATGTTGTGCAGATGGCGCAGTCATCGGGCGAAAGCGGATGGAAAGCGTTTGAAGACAACCGTAACCGCAACGCCGTACTAAATACCTTCACCGAGCAGTCGACAGCCGGATTGCGTGACCTTCTCTATGAATATCATCGCACAGGACTTGACGAAATGTCTATGAGTCCTGACAAGGGAAGGGCAAAAATCACTTCGACACTCGATTACGTGAAGAGCGTCTACGAGACTCAGCCGATGGCGGTAGGTGTGTCGATGTTCAAGGATGCCAAGCTCGATGAACTTGTCAACCTCTACACCAAGGCGCCGGAAGAGGAGCGCAAACGTGTGTATGAACTGCTCTATTCCATATATCCCACCGAAACACAGCGTCTCGATATGATAAAGCGCGGTGTCAACAAATAAAAATATCGATCATGCTTAAGTCACTACATATATCCAATTACGCCCTTATCGACACGGTCGACATCAATTTCCACCACGGGTTCAACACCATTACCGGTGAGACCGGTGCCGGTAAGTCAATCATGCTCGGCGCGCTGTCGCTAATACTCGGAGGCCGTGCCGACTTGAAAGCGGTGCGCGATTCCGGGAAAAAGTCGGTCATCGAGGCTTCGTTTGAAGTAAGCAAATATCCCAAGCTGAAGGAATACTGTCTTGACAACGATATCGAGTGGGACGACACGCTCTGCATATTGCGCCGCGAAATCGCGCCGGCAGGAAGGTCGCGCGCATTCATCAACGACTCGCCGGTGACTCTCGACTTGCTTTCCCACGTGGCGATGCAGCTTGTCGACATTCATTCCCAGCATCAAAACCAGTTGCTGACATCCGATGAATTTCAGCTGCGTGTAATCGACAACCTCGCGGGCAACGGCGAGCTGCTGTCGGAATACTCACGCCGATATGCCGCATACCGTAACACACTAAAGCGGCTGCACGACACAAAGAAACTGATTGAGCAAAACCGAAATGACGAGGATTTCACACGGTTTCAACTTGAACAACTTGACGAACTCGGACTTACCGACGGCGAGCAGGAACAGCTCGAACATGACCGCGACATACTTTCCAACATCACCGATATCAAGAGTACTCTGAGCGGCGCACTCGACTCTCTTTCAGAAGGCACGCACAACGCTCTCGGACTCCTTGCCGAGACAAGCGACTACTGCGAGGAGCTGAGCCAGTATCTTGAAGACTCCGACAACATCAGCGAGCGCCTTGAGACAGTGCGCATCGAACTGCGCGACATTGCCGAGACCCTGTCGGCATACGACCAGGAATTTCAGGCTGACCCGGAAGAACTGGAAGCAATCGAGTCACGCCTCAACACCATATACTCACTTCAGCAGAAACACCGCGTGTCGACCGTCGGCGAACTCATAACCCTCCGTGAAGAGTTGCGTGACAAACTCGACAAGCTCGAAAACAGCACCTTCACCATCGAGGAGCTTGAAAAAGAGGCGCGCCGCGCAAAGGCGGCGGCAAAACAACTTGCACTTGAACTCTCGCAACGCCGCAGCGAAGAAGCCGCGCGTCTTGAAGAGACATTACGCGAGACGGCGATGCCCCTCGGCATGAAAAATCTGCGCACTCAGGTAAAGGTCAGCCAGGGAGAACTCACTCCTACCGGCATGGATAAGGTGGAGTTTCTCTTCGCCTTCAACAAAAATCAGCCGCTGATGCCTGTCGGCGGCACAGCCTCGGGAGGCGAGATATCACGCCTCATGCTGTCAATCAAGGCTATCATAGCCACAAAAATGCAACTTCCGTCAATCATCTTCGACGAGGTTGATACCGGAGTGTCGGGCGATGTCGCCAACCGCATGGGTGCAATGATGCAGGACATCTCGCGCAACATACAGGTAATCACCATCACCCATCTCCCGCAGGTAGCCGCCAAAGGCAATGCCCATTTCAAAGTCTATAAGGAGGATGACGATGAGGCAACCCACACCCGCATACGCGAGTTGAACGCCGATGACCGGGTGGATGAACTTGCAGTGATGCTGAGCGGTTCTAAAGTAGACGAGGCTGCGCGTGCCAATGCCCGTTCACTGTTAAACATCTGATAATTTTACATCATAACCATATATGGATTCAAGCGATTATATATTCGGCATACGTGCCGTCATGGAGGCTATCGAAGCCGGTAAAGATATTGACAAGGTACTTATAAAGAAAGATCTCAACGGCGAACTTGCCTCTGAACTGTTCGGGATGATACGTGCCAACCGCATACTATCGCAACGCGTACCCATCGAACGACTCAACAAGATAACACGCAAGAATCATCAGGGAGTGATTGCTGTGCTGTCGGCTGTCACCTATCACCGACTCGACCATCTTGTGCCGCAGCTGTATGAAGACGGGGTGTTGCCTTTTATCGTGGTGCTCGACGGTATCACCGACGTTCGCAATTTCGGCGCAATAGCCCGTACATGCGAGTGTGCGGGAGTCGACGCTATCGTCATTCCGGAACATGGGAGCGTGTCGGTAGGCGGTGATGCAGTCAAGACATCGGCGGGCGCGCTTCATCATCTGCCCGTGTGCCGCGAACGCAGCACTGCTGGAGCCGTGCGTTTCCTCAAAGACAACGGCTACCGTATAGTCGCAGCATCGGAGAAAGTCGACATAAACTATACTCAGGTCGACTACACTGTGCCCGTGGCAATAGTGATGGGAGCGGAAGACACAGGTATATCTCCGGAGGTACTGAAGCTTTGCGACACCTTCGTCTCTATCCCGCAGTTCGGTCATATAGGGTCGCTCAACGTATCGGTGGCTGCCGGAGTGATTATGTATGAAGTTGTGCGTCAGCGACTAAACGCCAACATGGAAGTTATCTGAAGATTTTTTTGTTAAAAAATTTTGACAGTAGATTATTTATGCCTACATTTGCAGTGTACTACTTAACTAATACACCAGTATGCTTAAAATAAACCACCTGTCATTTTCTTATCCGAAAGCGAAACGACCCGTCCTTGACGACTTCAGCCTGGAGATTGCAGAAGGAAATGTCTACGGGCTGCTCGGCAAGAACGGCACAGGCAAGTCCACCCTGCTCTATCTCATTGCCGGACTGCTCTTTCCTCAGCGGGGCAATGTGCTTTTCAACGGTGCCGATACCCGCAGGCGCTTGCCGTCAACGCTTAGTGACATGTTTCTTGTGCCTGAAGAGTTTGCACTCCCCTCAATGAGCTTCAGCTCCTATATAAAATGTAACGCGCCTTTTTATCCGCGATTTTCACATGAGGATATGCGCCGACATCTCGACATCTTCGATATGTCGCCCGACATCAATCTCGGAGAACTGTCAATGGGGCAGAAGAAAAAGGCGTTCATGTGCTTCGCCCTCGCCTGCAACACTTCCCTGCTGTTGCTCGACGAGCCTACCAACGGTCTTGACATACCGGGCAAAAGCTCGTTCCGCAAATTCATAGCATCCAACATGACCGACGAGCGCACAATAATCATCTCGACTCATCAGGTACTTGACATCGACCGCCTGCTTGACCACGTGGTGCTCATCAACAACAACGGTCTGGTGCTTGACCGGTGTGTCTACGACATCACAACACGCCTCAACTTCCTTACGACAAACGACAAAGACCTGATAGCCGACGCTCTGTACGCGCAGCCGACAATCGGGGGCACACATATTATCACGCGCAACGAAAGCGGCGATGAATCGCAGATCAACCTTGAGACCTTGTTTGAGTTTGCGCTGACATCCCCTGAGATATTAACCGGAATTTTTGACACTAAAGAACCACGGAAATGAGACAGGACTTTTTCAATTTTTCAAGATTCCGCAATGTCGTTGCAAAAGACTTGCGCGACAACAGGAAGAAATATCTGTTGTCACTCGCCCTGCTTTTCGGTGTACTTATAGTATTCACATTGATAAACCGCATGAATTATGCCGATTATTCATTTGCCGACGAGCTGCCGCTGTTTTACGTCACCCTCTTTGGCGGCGGTGCCGTATGGGCATCGGTAAGTTTCAGCGATATGGACAGCCGCGCCGGACGCATTGCAGCACTCATGACTCCGGCATCGACTTTCGAGAAATTTGCGTGGCGATGGATTGTAGCCGTACCGATGTTCATCGTAGCATATCTGATTGCGATATTTGTCGCCGACCGGCTGCGAGTGGCGATGTTACCCGATGCCGTGACAGAGATGGAAGGTGATCCCGAAATGATATTTTACATAGCAGGATACTTTTTTATCCAGTCGGTATTTTTCCTCGGCAGCATAGTATGGAGGAAGCTGTCGGTACTCAAGACCTTTGCAGCGGGATTGATTATATGGGGCTTGCTGTTCGGGCTTGCGTCTCTTATGATAGATTTATTTTTACCCGACATGTATAGCTCTACATTCCGTGTCAGTCGGTCACCTGTTGTCATAACAGTGATATGGGGATTTACCCTTGCCGTTTATTACGGGGCATATCTGCGGCTGAAAGATACAGAAATTATCAACCGATGGTAAATACCGATGAACTTCAACAATAACAATAAAGCAATATACATGCAGATAGCCGACAAACTGTGTGACGAGGTGATGCTCGGCACCATAAACTGCGGTGAGCGAATACCTTCGGTACGCGAATATGCGTCGCGCCTCGAAGTCAATGCCAACACCGTAATGAGAAGTTACGAATATCTTGAGCGCAGCGGCATCATCTACAACCGTCGCGGCATAGGCTTCTTCATCTCGGAAAATGCCCGCGAAACAATAACCGCACTCCGCAGGGAGTCATTTTTCAACGACGAAATCGGCTATTTCCTGCGCCAGCTCATGACACTCGACATATCACCCGATGAATTAAAAACCATATACTCCAACTACCTCAACCGACAATGAAAACCTCAACACGATATATAATCGGCATAATCGCGGCTGCCGCAGTCGCCATGACGACGTTATGTGTCTACATAATATGTTCCGCATTTGTTCCGGGCGATTACACTATCTCCGATGCAAACCCGGTAAGGATTGAATTGCAGCCGTTTAAACGCATCGACATAAGGACGGTGAATCCGCAGTTAGCCCACATAAAGCCATACAAATTCAAAGGAGTGGTAATCGAGGAAAGCGACTCGGTGACCGTGCCGGAACTGCGGACCTCGCTTGACTGGAGCCGGATAATCACCCCGGAAGTCAAGGATTCTACCCTAACCCTTACATTTAATTTCCATGTGCTTGACGACACCCTGAACATACCGGAGGACACCTATTTCTTCATAAAGTGCGCGACAGAGAAACCGGTCAAACTGCTTGTACCGCGCCGCATGGTCAGGGAAGCGTCAACCGACCAGTACAACATTTATTTCGACAAATTTGACGGCGGCACGATAACTGCCGATGTCTGCAAGGCGGATACATACGCCGGTGACTATGGCATCTATAAATATTACGACCGTTATCCCGGCTGGCTGATGGTCAACGAAGGCAGACTCGACACGATAATCTGCACAAGTCCCCTTGAAGGCTTACGCCTGTACAAAGCGACAGTAGGCGAAGCGCATGTGCCGATGAGCGACATACACTTTACCGTCGTCAGCAAGCAGCCGGGCGACTCGGTCAGACGGTTGTTTGTATCGCCCGTCGACTCCATCTACAAGTCGGGAGAACTGAATCTTCAGAAAGCGCGTATCGGTACCCTCTACATGCCACCACGTGACAGTGTGAATTTCATCCTTAACCTCTCAATCAACCGCCCGATAGATATTAGGTCAGCTTCCGCCGGTGCGGAAACTGAGGATTAAGAGGTTAGAAGGTTATGAGGTTATTGACAATTATAAATCATCACATTAAATAAAATAAAAAAGCTGCCGGCTCCTGATTCCACCCTTTCGCCGGCAGCAAAATCACAGTACCAAAAAAACTTTTCACTATGATTTTATCTTACAAAATTACGGAAAATCGTATTTTCCGACAAATCAACATTTCCTTGCGTAGTGTGCTGACATTGCTTTCACTTATCGCGGTGATTCTGTCAGCATCAGCCGACGACGACTTTTATCTGAGGGGCAGAGTGAAGGAATCGCTTGGAAAGACCGACCTTACCGATGCCTTAATAATACTGTATGACGGTGCGGGCACGCCCGTCGATACCGTGCAGGCAAATGCCGGGTCACGCTACACCAACGGCGAGATTATCCCGGTTTCATATTTCGTTTTGCCGGTTGGGCGCAAAGACTCGACCTATGTGTTTGACGTGAAATGTGACGGATACACGACACAGACCATCACCTACCGCATCGAAAATGTCAAAAAGCGCGAACACAACCGCACTGTCCCGACCATTTTCCTCACACGTGCGCCCCGCCAGCTGAAGGAAGTGACAGTGACCGCCTCAAAAATCAAGTTTTACAACAAGGGCGATACCGTGGTGTTCAACGCCGACGCGTTTCAGCTTGCCGAGGGGACGATGCTCGATGCCCTAATATCGCAGCTCCCGGGCGCGGAACTGAACGATGACGGACAGATAAAAATCGACGGTAAATTTGTGGAGTCGCTGCTGCTTAACGGCAAGGAGTTTCTCGACGGCAATAACCAGCTGATGCTTGAAAACATAGCCGCATACACGGTGAAGGATATCCAGGTATATGAGGGACAGACCCACAAGGAGAAATGGCTCGGCGACAAGGAGGGTGTCAAGCATCTCACTATGGATGTGCGTCTGAAACGCGAATACATGATGGGCTGGATGATAAACGCCCAGGGAGGTTACGGCACGCACGACCGGTATATGGGACGCCTGTTCGCCTCATGGTTTAACCCGACCACACGTGTCACGCTTCTCGGCAATGTCAACAACCTCAATGACAATCGCCAGCCGGGTAAGAGTGACACATGGACACCCGACATGATGCCGTCGGGCACAAGGGAATACCGTAGAGCATCGGTTGACTACAATTACGAGAACCCCGAGGAGACCAAGAGGCTGAACGGCTACGTGAACTTTGATCAGACTCTCTCCAATAATTTTACGACCACGCAACGCACCAACTTCCTCCAGGGAGGCGACACTTACGACCATTCATTTGACCGGAGCCGCGAGCGCGTCACAAAGTTAGAGACAAGGCACAGGGGCGGCATCTACAATGACCGGATAATGCTTGACGGGTATATTTCGGGAAAATACCGCAAGGTTGACAATCACGGCGCCTCTGTAGCGGCGACATTCGACAGCGAGCAGCAGGAACTGACCGCCGCCGCGCTTGAGGCGATATACAACTCCGGCACCCCGGAGCAGCTCGACGCGATAATCAACCGCTCCATCACGCGCAACGACGGGTCGAGCCGCCAGATTGACCTGCGTATATGCCCCGATTTCGCATGGCGCATCCCCGGCACCGCCGACCGCCTGACGCTTGAGACCTATTTCCGTTACGACGACTCCAAGGAGGAGCTGTGGCGTGACTACACCATCAATTTTGGCAACAATCCCGTCCCGACCGACCGCCTGCGGCAATATTTCGACAATTCCCCCAACAGGCTCATCACCTCGGTAAACAATGTGACCTACCGCGCCGTGTTCGGGAAATGGCATCTCATGTTCAACTATGAATACCGCTTCTCCAACCGTGACAAGGACTCCTACATGTATGCTCTCGACCGCCTCGCCGACATGGGTGTCTACGGCTCGCTGCCATCGGGCTATCTCGCGTCATTCGATCCGTCAAACAGCTACACGTCGCGCACCATCGAAAACACCCACTCGATGCAGTTGGGATTGGATCGCTACTTCGTGTTTGCCAATAAAAACAGTGTGGGCATTCTTCTCCGCCCCAACTTCTCTCTGAAACATATCCACTTCGACTATTGGCGCAACAACCGCGCACAGCTTGTAAAACGCACCAATTTCCTGACACAGGTCGGACGCTACGACTTCTTCATTTACGGGTCGTTCGGAGTGAGCGGAGAAGGCAGAGACACCCATATAACCCACGACATTGAATACAATCTGTCGGTTGACCCGCGCACACCCGAACCGGTGGATATGGTCGAGGCGATCAACGATGCCGACCCGCTGAACATCACCGAGGGCAACCCCGACCTGAAACCTCAGAACGTCATCACCCAGACACTCCGCTGGAAATTTTCCCCTAAGGGAAATCACCATCCGCTATCCAATACGCTCCGGCTCGAATACGCCCTGACCGACAATGCGCTCACTCGCGGTTACTCTTACGACACCTCCACCGGTGTGCGCCGCATAAAGACCTATAATGTCGACGGCAACAACTCGGCGAGTCTTGAAAACACGTTCCGCCTCCAGTTCGGTAGCCGGGAAGAGTTCACACTCTCGTCATATACCGAAGCATCGATAAGCCGTTACGCCGACATGATCGGTACCGATGCCGCTCCGGCAAAATCAACGGTGAGAAACAATACCATCGGCGAGAAACTCAGTCTTACCTGGCAGTTCGGCAAACAGAGCCTGACTCTGCGTGGCGTCGTCAACAACCGTCACACGACATCTGACCGTACCGATTTCACCTCGATTAACGCATGTCACTTCAGCTACGGCATCATCGGGCAGTTCAATCTCCCCGCAGGATTCGGCATCAGCACCGATTTCAACATCTACTCACGCCGTGGCTACGGCATGAAAGAGCTTGACACCACCGATGCAATATGGAATATGCGCGTCACCTACAAAAATCCGCATCTGAAAAGATGGGTGTTTATGCTCGACGGCTTCGACATGCTTCATCAGCTCTCCAACGTGAACTATGCAGTCAACGCCGCGGGTCGCACCGTCAGCTACACCAACGCGCTGCCGCGCTACATCCTCTTCTCGGTGCAGTACCGCCTCAACATCCAGCCCAAGAAGCGCTGATTAATTGTCTTTCATGTAAATCAGCGAGTTCATCAGTTGTCAGATTGGAGGTCGTTAGAGTCCTTAGTGACCTTAAAGACTCCGTCTGACAACTGACAACTGAAAACTGACAACTGAAAACTGACAACTGAAAACAACAACTCAAATCTTCCCGTTGGCGAGTTCCCAGAGATAGGTTTCGGTGGCGATGTCGGGAGTCAAACCGAGTTTGGCGCGCAGCCTCTGGCGGCTCTTCTTCACCGAGTCAGGGTTGATGGCGAGGAGGCGCGCTATATGCTTGGTGCCAAGTCCGAGGTAGATCAGCGACGCGAGCCTCACATAACTTGCCGTGAGGTCGGGATGTTTCTCATGCAGACGACGCTTGAATTCAGGATTCAACTCGGCGAATAGCAGCGATATCGTCTCCCAGTCAACCTCGTCAACCGAATTTGTCTTCATCTGCGCAAGCAGTCGCGACACCTCAGGCGGTACCGGACCTTTGATTGAGGTCAGACATTCCGCTATCTCATCCATCTGCCGCTTCTTGTCGGCAATCTTGATTTCTGCAACTGAAAGGCGCCTGTCATGCTGCTCCAGGCGCTTTTTCATACGGTGACGGTCATGGTCGTTATGATGCCGCTTCAGCAATATAAACGCCACAATACCCGATGCCACTAATATAACCACGACAAGTACCCACATTACCGTCTGTTTATGGTCATCTGTCTCTGAAAGTTGTGCTTCAAGTGCTTCTATCTGTTCGCGTGTGCTTCGCCGCGTCATCTCGGAAGCCGCCCTTATGCTACTAAGACGTTGAATTTCCTCTTCATACTGCCTGCGCAACTCCGCTGCCGAGTCTGTCTTTCCGTCAGCCTCATAAAGCATCGCGCTCGCGAGTAGCATGTCATCGTAATGATTCAGAAATTTCTTCATATCCGCACGAACAATTGTCCCGTAGTGGTTTGCTGAATCGAGATTCCCGGCTTTCAGATAGTGCATAGTCAACAGTGCGGCAATAAAAGGGCGGTCCATTTCGATATTCTCCCGCCTACAAGAAGCACCAAATGCCTCATTTAAATCAGAAATATCGCCGGTATGACGATAGGAAAGCCACATTATTCGCATATTCAACGCGGGTTTCAATACTCGCATATCACTTCGCCTTAAAGAATCGACAATCAAGGCACAACCAATACTATCTCCTGATTCCTCATAATTAAGAGCGAGATTATATGTACTAATAAATCGTTCCCACTTTTGATTTCGAGGAAGCCACTCAAGCGAAATACCAAGTAATTTAATTGCAATCGCATAATTTCCTATAGCTTCCTGATATGCGGCCATCCTGTTATAAGTATTCCAGACATTAAAGCTATCTCCCACAGATTTAAAAAATTCGGAAAAATGCCATAGTTCTGCATAGTGAGCTACCATTTTTGGCTGCGGCATATGTTTATCTAACGCAATGCGCGCGTATTCATATGGTCGCTTTTCCTGATCGGATAATTTAAGTGCTGAGTCAAAATATTCTGCATGGCGTTCCTTTTCTCCCATACTTCTATATAATATAGAACAAAAATAATATGACCTCGCCCTTACGGAAGATTTGTCGCTAAACCGGGCAAATGAGTCAAGTTTCTCGGCAAGAGATATTGCAATTTCTCTGTTATGGGAGCCCCTGTTTAATGTGTCAAATTGTGCCACAAGTGAGTCCACCTCCGGGTCCACCGGTTCCCAAAAGAAACCGTTGTTTGTGTCGGCTCCTCTCCTGCCACAACCTGAAAAAATTAAGAAAGGTAGCAGGATTACCGATATTACCATGATAAGAGTTGATTCTGTTTTCATGTTGCAAATTTAACGCTTTTATCCCTTTTGTCACACACAAAATCGCCATGTACCCCGTATGTCCACCGTCACTTTTTATCAAGTACGCCGCCAGTACCCCCCCCATTTTCAGCAAGTTAGCTTGCATCAGTAACTTTGTGCAACACTATTTCACACATGTAATCAAAAACCAATCTATCATGTCAACTGACTATTATAAGATGTGTATCGCCCTTTTTTCGGTCATTGTCGCGGCAAGCATCCCGGCAAAAGCCGATGAGGCGGCAAGCATCAAGACCAACCTGCTCTACGACCTGGGGACGACCATCACCCTCGGGGCGGAGGCGGGGATAGACCGACACTTTTCCATTGATGTCATGGGCGCGTACAACCCGTGGACCTTCTCAAAGGGGGTCAAGTTCAAGCACTGGCTCCTGCAGCCCGAGCTGCGGTGGTGGCCCGGCGAGCGCATGAACGGGCATTTCCTCGGGGTGCACCTCATCGGCGGGGAGTACAACCTCAACCGCATACAGCTCCCCTACGACATGTACCCCTCAACGCTCGACTACCGCTACGAGGGATGGGGTGTCGGCGGCGGAATCGCCTACGGATACCGGTGGAACTTCAACCGCCGCTGGGCGATGGAGGGCTCCGTGGGCGTGGGCGTCATCCACTCCTCCTACGACCGATACACCTGCGGCGACTGCGGCGAGCGCATAGGCTCCGGCACGAAGACCTACGTAGGCCCGACAAAGCTCGCCCTCAGCCTCATATACCGCTTCGGAGCCAAAGAGCCGCGTAAGGCGCGAGTCGAGACCGTCGAGCGAATAGTCGAGCGCCTCAGGGTCGACACAGTGTATATAACGCGCGAAGTGCCGATGCGTGACACGCTCATACGCAACCTCACCGACACCATACGCGAGCGACAGAAGGTGATACACGCCGACTACGCCCTGCGCCTCGTCTACCCCCTCTCCAGCTCGCGAATCGACCCGATGCTCGGCGACAACGCCGCCCGCATAGACTCCCTGATGGCGTTCATCGACCGGTATGCCGACGACCCGATGCTACGCATCAGCTCCATCGACATCGTGGGCTACAGCTCGCTTGAGGGTGGCGCGGCGCGCAACCTGACGCTGTCGGAGGACCGAGCCCGTGCCGCCGCCGACCTGATAGAGTCGCTCCGTCCCGAGCTCGCCCACCTCATCTACTCGCAGGGAAAGGGCGAGGACTGGGACAGCGTCGACTTCCCCGGCAAGCGAGCCATCATGGCAGACCCCGACCTTGACAGCCGCGAGCGGCGCCTGCGCGCAATCGGCGACGGCTCCCTGTTCCGCAGCCTCCTCGCCACCAAGCTTCCCCAGACGCGCCGCATCGAGTGCGTGATCAACTACACCCGCGTCACCACCGAGATCGAGCACCTCAAATCCAACGACAATGACAGCCCCACAACAGCACATTGATTCACAAGTCGTTGCAGGGGCGAGTCTGAGGAGTCCTTAAGGTCGTTAGAGTCATTAGAGACCTTAACGACCCTCTGAAAACTGAAAACTGAAAACTGAAAACTATAAAATGATAATGATAAATGACAACTCCCTTTCCCCGCCGGGGGATAATCCAAGTTTAGCCGCCGGTATCGCTACGCTCAACGCCCCGGCTAAATACAGATGATGCCCTGCGGGCAACCCCACATCGCGGCAACGCGGCGCGTTGAGTTGCAAGCCGCTGTAGGGGCGAGTGGAAGCTCGCCCGATACCAGGC
>OJLA01000863.1_pt1 | contig 22583 bp, 19 predicted proteins | sample 1596611 | NCBI WGS metagenome assembly OJLA01 (sample SAMEA4350168, study PRJEB24818) | metagenome | biome: human; feature: gut; material: faeces | place: Denmark | collected 2013-09
TTTCATGGCTGCTTACTCACTTGTTGCTGTAGTTGGTGCAACAATGAATTTAGGTCTTATGTGGAGCATTGCTGAAACTTTTAACGGACTCATGGTGATTCCTAATCTAATAGCAGTATTCCTGCTTTCAAACACCGTTGTACAGCTTTTAAAAGATTATTTTAATGGAGAAGGTAAAGTAAAATGAAGAATATTTTACTGATAGCTACTGGCGGCACAATTGCTTCAAAAGATAATGGCAATGGTCTTACGCCATCAATTGATGTTAATATTTTACTTGACTATATTCCGGTAATCAGACAAAAATGTCATGTTACCGGAATATCATTAATGAATATCGATAGTAGTAATATGGATACATCTCACATTAGTTCCATTTCAGAATGCATAATGAACAATTATAATGACTATGATGGATTTGTTATAACACATGGAACAGATACATGTGCTTACACTGCAGCTGCTTTATCATATCAGCTTATAAATCTTTCAAAGCCTGTCATTCTTACCGGTTCACAGTTACCCATTGATGTGGAAAAAACTGATGCAGTCATGAATTTAACAAATGCATTTATTTATTCATGTGAAGATATTTCTGGCGTATTTCTTGCATTTTATAGCAAATTAATATCTGGAAGGCATGCCAAGAAACTTAGAACAACCAGTTTTAATGCATTTGAAAGTATTAATTATCCTGTAATTGCAACAATACATGATAATAAAGTAGTCTATAATAAAAATATAGCTATCTTTAAATGTAGTGGTAAATTTCATATTGAAACTGATATGTGCACTGACATAATGATTATTAATTTATTTCCAGGAATGGATTATAAAATATTTGATTACATTGAATCATCATGCAAAGGAGTTATCATTCAGGGATATGGTCTTGGCGGTATACCAGATAATATTACAGACTATATTCACAATCTGACTAGCAAAAATATATGTGTTGTTGTAACAACACAATGTCTGTATGAAGGAATAAATCTTAATGTTTATGAGATTGGACATAATCTTGCAAAAGAAAATGTCATTAATGGAAAAGATATGACTATAGAAAATCTAACAATGAAGCTTATGTGGTCTCTAGCACATTTTAATAATATTGATAATGTTAAGGATTTTATAGAAAAGGAGTTATATTAATATGCTGACTGAACAAAGACACGAAATAATTCTTAATCTTTTATCTGAAAAAAGAAGTATAACCGTTACTGAACTTAAAGAACTACTTAACACATCAGAATCAACTATACGGCGTGATCTTAATACACTTGATGAACAGGGTAAATTAACTAAAGTATTCGGTGGAGCTGTAGAGAAGAATAATGGAGTCTCAACTACGGAATTATCTGTTTCTCAGAAAGCTACAGTCAATACTGAAGAAAAGAAAAAAATTGCCATGTACGCGGCAAAGCTTGTTTCACCTAATGATTTCATATATATAGATGCCGGAACAACCACAGAATATCTTATTGATTATCTTGAAGAGAAAACCGCAACTTATGTAACTAATGCTGTTACACATGCAAGAAAACTTGCAATTGCAGGCTTTAAAGTAATACTTATTGGCGGGGAACTTAAAGGAATAACTGAAGCTGTCGTCGGTAATCAGGCAATTATTACTATAGACAGAATGAATTTTAATAAAGGTTTCTTTGGAACTAATGGAATAACTGAAAAATCAGGGTTCACAACTCCTGATATTAATGAAGCACTTGTTAAAGAAACAGCATTTGCACATTGTCATTTCAAATATATTCTTACAGACAGTTCCAAATTCGGAGAAACAAGTGCAGTAACATTTGGAAGTATTAACGAAGCAACTATTATTACAGACAAAAAAATTGGCAGCTTTGCAAAGCTGCCAAACATAATAACAGTATAATTATATCTAATATTATAGCACGCTGGCAATGATTTTACTTATAATAAGAACAAAGTTCCTATCAGAATCATTCCAGCGGCTTTTATGATTAAACACATCGTAGAAGAAATAATATCTTCTATATTTAAATTCAAACCATGCACTGATGAATGCCATTATATTACTGTCTGATAACTCATTATATAATTCCTTATGCCATGCCTCCACAGATGAAACAATACCGATTGACATAGAATTATTCTTATTATATCTAGATAAAAATGCCTTATCATTAAGAATATTCGTCATATCCGGCATTCTCTTATATTCACCACAAGAATATATAAGCTCGGAATTATCATTATATATTCTCAGTCCATCAATCTCAAACTGCTCTAAAATATTATTGGCAACATCATCAATTGCATCTTTTCCTCTGGATACAAGTTCAAGAATTATGTCAGATACCACGCCTGACATATATTCTGAATGATCAGACAAATCAAGAATTTTATGAATATGCCTACTATTATTCTCAAGTGAACCATGCTTGCTTTCATTATATATAATAAATCTGTTTCGTCCTTTTTCTTTTGCAAGGTACAGGCATTTATCAGCTTTTCTGAAAAGTTCCTCGTAATCCGTTCCATCTTTAGGAAACAGACTTACACCAACAGAAAGAGTAACTCCAAAATCTTCAATTCTGCTGTCAAATGCATATTGTAATTCCTTACGCATAGTTGTGAGAAGAATCCTCAAAGCCTCTTCGTCTTTAATATTATTAGTGAATATATAGAATTCATCTCCACCAAATCTTCCAGCAATTCCTCGTCCGTTAAGGTTAGCATTAATAATGCCTGCTATCTTACTTAATACTTCATCACCAAAAAGATGACCATATGTATCATTAATGCTCTTGAAATTATCAACATCAAACATAATCATATAATGAATCTTATCATCTTTGGATGCAATTACCGATTTAGTATATTCCATGCATGCACGTTTATTAAGAAGTCCAGTGGCAGAATCAACAGCTTCACTTGTTGCATAATAAGGAATAACATCCGAAACACATCCATCAATAGTCTCAAGATAACCTGCAACAACAGACGTTTTATTCGTTGAAAACAGGCTGTCACCATTCACTTTGAACTTGTACAGTTCATCGTTATGCTCGTCAAGCGGCAGGTAAACCATACAGCTGAACATATTAGAACCATTCTTTAAATAATTATAAAATGTAGCAAACTCCTTACGCTCTGAATCAGACCTTAATATTCTTAACATTCTTTCCCTGAACTGTTCCAAAGTTCCCTTAATAGGTGCATTACACTGATTACCACGATACAGATATATTGTAAACATATCCGTGTAAGAATTGTAATCAAACAAATAATTTCTGTATGTAGAAAGTATTGTCCTGTACTTATTGACATTGTCCAAAGCCATAAGATACCTACTCTCAACTGCTGAAAGAAAATAACATCTGACTTCAATTACATTCTCACCTGACAGAATCTTCCCATTATTAGAAATTACCATATCTGTCCAGTAATATTCACCAATTCCATTTCTTAACAGAATCAGCATTCTGCAATTCTCACCCGGCTTAAGCGTCTCAAAAGCCATCTTAAAATCCTTAAGATTATCCTGATGAACAATATCAAGAAAATTAATACCCACAAGTTTTTCTACAAAATGATAGAAATGTTCATCCGCATTAATAACTTCATAATTTCTTCTAATTAAAACATCACAATACGCAACACAATTCTCTTTTCCAAAATGATTCTCTGATATAATCATAGTTCACGTCTCCATTCTGATAAATTATTATCATTGTAACACGAATATGACGAATTATCTAGGAAAAAATATATTAACTTATAAATGTATATTTACTTGAAAAACACATTTTAAAAAAGTATTCTATTAGTACATTTAGTACATACATCAGGGGGTATATAAGGTGATTATTATGAATACAGATATTAAACTCGTGGCTCTTGATTTAGACAGGACAACCCTTAATTCAGAAAGCCATCTATCAGAAGTAAACAGACAGGCATTAATTGATGCTATAGGCAATGGGGTACATGTATGTATCGCCAGCGGGCGTGCATTTGACACGCTGCCTGAAGATGTCATATCTGTTCCCGGAATTGAATATGCAATAACAAGCAATGGTGCTGCCATCTACCGTATTGCAGGCAAAGAGTGCCTTAAATCCTATGTTCTTACACCGGAATCAGTAAAGACAATTCTTAAACTCACAGAGAATGATATTGTGACATATGAAGCATTTATAAAAGGACAGGCCTTCGCTTCAACAGAATATACTGCACATCCTGAAAAATACGGTGCTACAGAACACTCACTTAACTATGTAAAGAAAACAAGAATTCTTAAAGACGACATTGTATCCTTCATACTTGAACACTGCCATGAATTAGACAGTATTGACATAGTAGTCGGCGACGATGAATTAAAGAAAAACATAATGGACAGAATAAGAAAAGCCACAGACGAAGTCTACATGACAAGTTCAATAAGCCAGCTTCTTGAGATATCATATAAAGACGCCGGCAAGAAATCAGGTGTTAAGTTCTTAACAGAATACCTCGGTCTGTCCCGTGAAAATGTAGCCGCTTTCGGCGATGCCGACAACGACACAGACATGATAGAATACGCCGGCGTAGGAATAGCAATGGAAAACGCCGCCCCACACCTGAAACAAATAGCCGACCACGTAACGCTGCACCACGATAAAGACGGCGTAGCATACGCATTCCGCAATATACTTAATATATGTTAATCTTGGGCTTTTTCAATATAGTTATATGCATATATGCCTGTCTATAGCTCACAAGCGACTATTGATGAGCTGTGTATGAGTTAATACCGCTATATACAAAAGTTCGGTGTGTGAAGTCTCGTTCAAGCGAAGCGCGTTTGACTTCGCACACCGTAATAAACTATGTAGATAGCGGTATTTACTCATACTAAGCGAGGAAATCGGAGCTTGTGAGCTATAGACAGGCATATATGCATTTTAAATACAATAAAAAGCCCAGAATTAACACAGATTAATATTCAAGGTTGAAATGCGTCTGCAAAATGTGTAAAATATTATGAGATTTATTTAGCAATATAAGGAGATTAATAATGAACGAACAGGATTGTAAGAAATTAGCAGAGCTCTTATTCCCTGATGTGGATAAGACACCTGATTATTATGAGGAGAAATACCCATATAGAAAACTTCCTAATAAGGCAGAAGTAACAAGATTAGGTCCAAGCCCTACAGGCTTTATCCATCTTGGCAATCTCTACAGTGCTTTGGCTGATGAGAGAATTGCACATAAGAACGGCGGTGTATTCTACTTAAGAATTGAAGATACTGATGCCAAGAGAACTGTTGAAGGTGCTGTTGACCTTGTAATCAATTCTTTAAGATATTTTGATATTGAATTTGATGAAGGTGCAGGCTTCCCGGATTCTGACCCGGTTAATGCATACGGACCATATTACCAGACACAGAGAGTTGATATCTATCATACATTTGCAAAGGAACTTGTACTTAAAGGACTTGCTTACCCTTGCTTCTGTACAGAGGAAGAGCTTGAGGCTGTAAGATTACAGCAGGAGGCTGATAAGGTTCTTACTGGATATTATGGCAAATATGCTGTATGTCGTGACCTTTCTTTAGAGACTATCGAGGAAAATCTTAAGGCAGGAAAGCCTTATGTGCTTAGACTTCGTTCACAGGGAAGTCCTGAGAATGAAATTACATTTACAGACAGCATTAAGGGAGAGATTAAGCTTCCAGAGAATATCCATGATGTAGTTCTTCTTAAGAAAGATGGTATTCCAACATATCATTTTGCACACGCAATTGATGACCACTTTATGAGAACTACTACAGTTGTACGTGGCGGTGAATGGCTTGCTTCTGTTCCTATCCACTATGAATTATTCCATGTATTAGGCTTCAAGATGCCAAAATACGCACATACAGCACATCTTATGAAGTTTGATGAGGAAACAGGCGGAAAGAGAAAGTTATCTAAGAGAAAAGATCCAGAGCTTTCACTTGATTACTACAGAAAAGACGGATATCATCCATACACAATGAAGGTCTATCTTCTTACACTCCTTAACTCTAACTTTGAGGAATGGCATGAGAAGTTCCCTGACAAGGATATCAATGAATTCCCATTCTCAGTAGATAAGATGAGTGTTTCAGGTGCCTTATTTGATAAAGAAAAGCTTCATAACATCTGTAAGAATGAGCTTTCCAAGTTATCAGAGGATGATTTATATGAATTCCTTCACAACTGGGCATTAGAGAATGAACCTGAGATGGAAAAGGTATGGTTTGCTGACAAAGAGAAGTTACTTGCTATATTAAGACTTTACATGGGTGTTGGTGCTAAGAGAAGAAGAAAAGACTTCATGTATGCTAAGCAGATATTTGAACTTATCAGCTTCTTCTTTGATGGCGAGTCTGGTGAAAGAGATGAATTCAGATTAGCTGATGACGAGGTTAAGGCTATTCTTAATGATTACCTTGCAGCTTATGACCATAATGATGATAACAGCATGTGGTTTAACAAGCTTAAGGAAATAGCTGACAAGAACGGCTATGCTTCTGATATGAAGGCTTACAAGGCTAATCCTGAGAACTTCAAGGGTAATGTATCAGATGTTGCAGAGGTGGTAAGAATAGCGGTAACCGGCAGAGCTAATACACCTGATTTATGGACTATCGTTCATATCATGGGCGAAGAGCAGATGAAAGAGCGTATAAGCCGTTTCCTTTAATTAATACTAGTTTATAAGTCAACATAATAAGGAGGCTATGTAATATGTATGACCTTATGATAATCGGCAGCGGACCTGCGGGAATATCTGCTGCACTCACTGCTAAAGCAAGAAATCTTAACTTTATATGGTTTGGTTCAAGAGCACTAAGCACTAAGATAGAGAAAGCCGAGAAAATCATGAATTATCCTGGACTTCCTGCTGTTACAGGAAGCGAAATGCAGTCTGTGTTCTTAAAGCAGATTGACGACTGTGGCATTACTATAACAGAGTCACAGGTTAATTCCATATATGACTGCGGCGGTTATTTTGCAGCCGGTGCTGATAATGAGATATATGAAGCCAAAGCTGTCATAATGACTGTTGGTATGACAACAACAAGAGAGATTGAAGGTGAAGCAAGGCTTTTAGGTTGTGGCGTAAGTTATTGTGCTACATGTGATGGAGCATTATATAAGAATAAGGATATTGCTGTTATATGTGCATCACCTAAATTCGAGGATGAAGTAACATTTTTAGCAGGACTTGCTAATCATATATATCTTTTCACACCTTATAAGGAAACCACGTTACAATATGATAACATAACGCATTTTAACGGACTTCCTGCAAGTGTTGACGGAGATAAGAAGGTTGCTTCAGTAACTTTCAAGGGAGAAGCTATCCCTGTAAGCGGAGCTTTCTTCTTAAAGGATTCTATCAATCCGGGTGTATTATTATCAGGACTTGATATGGCTGGTGGACATATTATTGTTGACAGAACTCAGATGACTAACATTGATGGTGTATATGCAGCAGGTGACTGTACAGGCAGACCTTATCAGTATGCCAAGGCTGTTGGTGAAGGAAATGTTGCTGTACACAGCGTACTTGACTATCTGAAAAAACATAAAGATAATTAGTTTAACAGGAGACGATTAATAATGGGCGAGATATGGGATATCTATGATGTCGATAAACAGCTTACAGGCCGTACTATGAAACGTAATGACTGGAACATGAAGGATGGTGACTATCACTTAACTGTTCTTGGCATAATCAAAAGACCTGATAATACATTTTTAATAACACAGAGAGTCTTAACTAAAGCATGGGCACCAGGGCACTGGGAAGTCTCAGGCGGTGCATGCCAGGCTGGAGAGACATCTTTTCAGGCTGTCTGCCGTGAGGTTTTAGAAGAAACCGGTGTTGATGTATCACATGCTGATGGCGGATTTGAATTTTCTTACAGAAGAGATAATCCTGAAGAAAAGGATAATTATTTTGTTGATATCTATAAGTTTAACATGGATATTACAGAAGCAGATATACATTTACAGACAGAAGAAACTGCCGGTTTCAGATTTGCTACAGCAGACGAAATCAAGGCTATCGCTGACAAGGGAGAATTTCTTCATTACGACAGCATAAGGAAGGTTTTTGAATAATTAGTTTAAAGACAGGGATTTTTATATGCTGAAATATCTTAAAAAATACTGGCTTTTTGCCATTCTTGCACCTTTATTCATGGTGGGCGAGGTTCTTGCGGACCTCGTTCAGCCTCGTTTAATGAGCACCATCGTGGATGAAGGTGTTTTAGGTTTATCAAATAACGGTGTTGGGAATCTGAATCTTGTACTTACCGAAGGACTTAAGATGATAATATTCGTAATTCTTGGCGGATTATCCGGTATCTTATGTGGTGTGTGTTCTAATATTGCATCACAGAATTTCGGTAATGATCTAAGAAAAGACGCATTCAAAAAGATTATGTCATTCTCATTCGAACAGACTGACAAATTCTCTACAGGTTCGCTTATCACGCGAATTACCAACGATATAACACAGCTTCAGAATTTCATACAGATGAGCATGCGTGGTTTTATAAGGACATTTATGCTTTTTGCTGGTGGCATAATATGCATGTTATCCCTTAACCTAAGCTTTGGTGCAGTAATCGCGTGCGCCCTGCCGCTTGTAACCATATGTGTTATATATTTTCTTTCTAAAGCTAATCCACTTTTTTCCAAGCTTCAGCAGAAGCTCGACAATGTTAATAATGTGATGCAGGAAAATGTATCAGGCTTCCGTGTTGTCAAAGCATATGTTAAAGAAGATTACGAAAAAGAGCGGTTCGGAAAATCCAATGACGACCTTGTAAATACTCAGCTTAATGTGCTGATGATTTTCTCATATATGCAGCCAATTATGAATATTATTCTCAACCTGTCTGTAGTTGCAGTTATCAAGGTCGGTGGTATTCAGGTTTCCAGCGGTTCTGTTACACCAGGTAATGTCATGGCAGCAATTACATATGTCACGCAGTCACTTAATGCGGTTATGCGAATGACTAATATGTTCCAGACTGCTTCAAGAGGTATTGCTTCAGGCAGACGAATTAATGAGGTGCTTGCCTGCGAGCCTTCTATCAAAAACGGTTCATTTGACGGAAAACCTTCAGTTAAGGGTAAGATTGAATTTAAAAATGTAACATTTGCATATCCATTAACTGGCGATAAGAAGATTCTTGATAATATTAATCTTGTTATCAATCCCGGCGAAACTATCGGTATTCTTGGTGAAACCGGCTGTGGTAAAACAAGTCTTATTAACCTGATTCCAAGATTCTATGATGTATGCGAAGGAAGCGTACTTGTTGATGATATTGATGTAAGGGAATATAACCTTAAGAATCTGCGTGAGCGTATATCTGTCGCTCTGCAGAAAAGTGAAATATTCCAGAGCACTATTAAAGAGAACATCCAGTGGGGCCGTGAAAACGCAACTAACAATGACATTGCAAATGCAGCTTCTATCGCACAGGCTATGGAATTTATCAGTACTTCAGCAGATGGATTTGACACTCTTGTAACACAACAGGGAACGAGTCTTTCCGGCGGTCAGAAGCAGAGAGTTGCCATAAGCCGTACAATTCTTAAACAGGCAGAGATTATTATATTTGATGATGCAACAAGTGCACTTGACTTAAAGACAGAAGCTAATCTGTATTCAATGCTTAAAAATGCATATCCGGACACTACTAAGATTATTATTGCACAGCGAATTGCCTCTGTTAAAGATGCTGACAGAATTGTAATTCTTGATGACGGACATATAAGTGCTGTCGGTACTCATGAGGAGCTGCTGAAAAACAGTGCTATATATCAGGATATATATAATTCGCAGTTGAATAAGAAGTAGGCTTTACAAAATGTAAGTTAGAATCTAATCAAGGAGATAGAAATATTATGGCTGAGGATAAGAATACTTCACAAGTTAATATGAAAATTCCCGGCATGAAGGGAGGACCTAGAAATAGGGGTGCAGCTGTCGAAAAGCCTGTCAACGGCAATGAAACATTTATGCGCCTTATGCAGTATTTTGCTAAAGAAATACCTGTGATTATCGCTCTTTTCATCGCTGTAGTTGTAATGGTTGTATGCTCTGTCTATGCTCCAAAGCTTCAGAGTCAGGCAATTGATTATATTTCTTTAAGAAAATTTAATAATTTAAACCATATACTTATCTTCATGTTGGTGGTATACATAATATACAGTATATGTACATTTATACAGACAAGACTAAGTGCCATATTAAGCCAGAGAATTGTAAAGCATATGAGACAGGATCTTTTTGATAAGATTGTCGGCATGTCTGTCAAGTATCTTGACCAGCATTCACATGGCGACATTATGAGCCGGATGACTAATGATGTTGAGAATATCTCCAACACTGTATCACAGTCCATGAGTTCGTTATTCTCAGGTGTTCTCACTATTATTGGAACTGTCATTATGATGGTTGCTTTATCCCCACAGCTTGCATTATGTTCCTGCACAACAGTAATTCTTACTATATTTGCAACTAAGAATTTGTCTCAAGCTATGAGAAAATTCTATTCCAGACGACAGGTTCTTTTAGGCCAGCTTAATGGAACTGTTGAGGAGATGGTCACTGGCATCAAGACTGTTACAGCATTTGACAGACAGGAAAATGTATGCAGTGATTTTGATAAAACTTCCGACGAACTGACTAAGGTTGGTATTAAAGCTGAGATTCTTGGTGGTTCTATGGGACCTGTTATGAATGTCATTAACAATATAGGCTTTGTCATTATTGCCGCAGCCGGAGGATATTTTGCAATTAAAGGATATGTATCTATCGGTGTAATATCAGCATTTATCGTATATGCCAAGCAGTTTGGCAGACCTATTGACGAGCTTGCCAATATATGGGGTCAGATTCAGACTGCAATAGCCGGTGCTGAGCGAGTATTTGCTGTTCTTGATGAACCTTCCGAGGACAAATCAGGTGAATTTACAATGGATAATTCTACCGGCAACATTGAATTTAACCATGTTGATTTCTCTTATATTCCGGGGAAACAAGTATTACATGATTTCAACCTTAAGGTTAAAGCCGGACAGAAGGTTGCACTTGTAGGAAGCACCGGAAGCGGCAAGACTACTGTTGTCAATCTTCTTATGAGATTCTACGATATTGACAACGGCAGTATAACTATTGACGGTGTTAATATTAAAGATATCGACTGTGAGAATCTCAGAAAGAATACTGCCATCGTATTACAGGATACTGTTCTTTTTGCTGATACTGTAAAGAATAACCTTTTATATTCAAGACAGGATGCAACGGATACTGAAATCATTGCTGCTGCAAAGAAGGCTAACTGCCATAATATGATTATGCATCTTCCTGACGGATATGATTCCATGCTTGCCAAAGATGGACAGAATCTGTCACAGGGACAACGCCAGTTACTATCAATTGCAAGAGCATTTGTTGCCAGTCCTAAGATTCTTATACTCGATGAAGCAACCTCAAGTGTTGATACACGAACAGAAAAAAAGATTCAGGATGCAATGACTAATCTTATGAAGAACAGAACAAGCCTTATTATTGCACACCGACTGTCAACTATTCAGGACGCTGACGTCATAGTTGTTATGGATAATGGAAGAGTTGTCGAGACAGGTAATCATGAGTCTCTGCTTGCTGCTAAAGGCAGATATTATGAGCTGTATATGACACAGTTTGCTGGAAAGGCAATCTGATTAATAGGACAAGGAGATAAGAAAATTATGGATAATCGCAAGCATATGAGAACCGAAAAGAAAACAGCCGTAAAAAACAGTTTTGGACGGCTTCTGGCTACAGGTATATTTGTACTTATCCAGGTTGCGTGGCTGGCTTATCTTTTATTATATTTTTACAGGGACTACGCATGGATTTCATTATTAAGCACATTTATTGCAATTATTCTTGTGCTTAAGATATACGGAACATCTACTAATTCAGCCATGAAAATGCCATGGATAATTGTAATTCTTGCATTTCCTATACTTGGTATACTCATTTATCTGCTTTTTGGACGTTCCATTGTTACAAGGGCGGTAAAGAAAAGGTTCAATTCAATAGAAGAATCCTATAAAAAATCTCTTTCTCAGGATGAAAACATTCTTAAAGAGGTTAAAGATAAGGATATCTATATATATAACCAGTTCCATTATCTTAGTGATCATGAAGGATATCCTGTATATAAGAATACAGATATTGAATTTTATTCTATAGGTGAGGAAGGACTTGAAGCACAGCTTACAGAACTTGAAAAAGCTGAGAAGTTCATATTTATGGAATATCACGCTATTGAAGAGGCTTCCAGCTTTGACAGAATTAAGGACGTTCTTATAAAAAAGGCTGCTGCAGGCGTTGAAGTCCGTTTATTCTATGATGATGTAGGAAGTATCTTCTTCCTTAACAAGGATTTCATCAAGGAAATGCGTGCAAATGGCATTGACTGCCGTGTATTTAATCCAATCAAGCTTGCATTTAACATGTTCATGAATAACCGTGATCACAGAAAAATTACCGTAATTGACGGTAAGGTCGGATTCACTGGAGGTTATAATCTTGCTGACGAGTACTTTAACATAACACACCCATATGGGGAGTGGAAGGATACCGGTCTTAAACTGACCGGCGATGCCGTTAAGACTCTTACAATGCTGTTTCTTTCTATGTGGAACTCTATTAAGAAAACAGACGAGCCTCAGGATGATTATGTCAAATATATTAAAGCCTCTGACTATGGCTACAAGGCTGTTAATAATAATCAGTATGTTGTTCCTTACGCTGACAGTCCACTTAATAACAACAGGGTTGCTGAAAATGTTTATCTTAATATTATTAAGAGTGCCAAGCATTATCTTTACATTACAACACCATATCTGCTTATTACAGAAGAGATGTCCAGAGAGCTTGCAATGGCAGCAATGAGAGGTGTTGATGTTAGAATTGTAACACCTGGTATTCCTGATAAGAAGCTTACTTACAGCCTCACAAGATCATATTATGCAGATCTCGTAAGATACGGCGTAAGAATATACGAATACACACCGGGCTTCATTCATGCAAAACAGTGGGTAAGCGATGGAGAAGTATCTGTTGTAGGCACAATCAACATGGACTTCAGAAGTCTTTACCTTCACTTTGAAAATGCTGCATATGTATATGGCAGGGAAACTGCTGCCGACATACTTAATGATTTCTACAACATTTTCAGAAGAAGTGAGGAAGTAACCGACAAGTACATCAATAAGCCGAGAATTCTGAGAATCGGACAATGTATATTAAGACTGGTTGCACCTTTGTTCTAATTGGTATATATTCATATTTGTTATTGTGTGTGTGAGATTCAGCTTTTAATTGTTTTGTCTGTGTCTGGCATATATGTTTGAATGATTCGTTAGAATTGCGTTAATTTATCAGGTGTTATTTTCGGCTCATGAGTTTGTGTACATTCGCCAGATGAACACTTTCACCTAGATGTACGTCTAAGGCACACTCTCTCATGAGTGTCTCGCTTAGTGGGAGTAAATGCCGCTATCTACAAAGTTTATTACGGTGCGGTAAATCAAACGCGCTTTGCTTGAACGTGCTTTCCCGCACCGCCCTTATGTATATAGCGGCATTAACTCACACACGCAATAACAAATATCAAGTTAATAAACATTTAACAAGGAGAAGTAATGAGAGAAGAAACTGTAACCGTGAAAATCGACCACCCATTAGGTAGCACTGATGAAGATAACCCCTCGGTGGTCTATCCTATTAATTGCGGCTATGTAGATGTCGAAAGAACTGCCGGATTTTCTGAGCTTGATAAACAGAGAGTTTATCTGTTAGGTGTAGATGTTGCCGTTGATGAATATATCGGAGAGCTTATTGCTGTTGCAAGACGCCGTGATGATCCTGAAACAGTCTGGATAATAGCACCTGAAAATATATCTTACACAATCCAGCAGATTGAAGAAATGATATATTTCGAAGAGCAGTATTACGACAGTTTTGTTGAAATAGTTGACGAGGAATTATGGGATGCCTATGATGAGAATGAAAAGCTGTTAGGTTTCGATTTAAAAAGAAGCCAGGCAAAATCTTTACCTGATGGGGTATATCATGTCATTGTCAATGTCTATACTATGACTAAGGATGGTAAGCTTCTTACGACAGAACGTTCACGAAATAAAACATACCCTCTTAAGTGGGAAGTTACAGGTGGTTCTATACTTAAAGGTGAAACAGCGGCTGAAGGTGCGGTTCGTGAGTTATATGAAGAAACTGGCATTAAGATTTCTACTGAAGACCTCATTGTACTCTACAGCTATGTGGATAAGCCTAAGCATGCCATATATCACAGTTACCTTAATTTAATAGAAAAAGAAGTCCATGTTACCCTTCAGGAAGGAGAAACCATGGACTACATGTATGTTCCGTATAAGGAATTTGATGAGCTTGTTAATTCTGACAGATTCGTTCCATCAGAACAGCGACGCTATAAGAATCAGGCCGTCTTTACGATGCTTTCACGATTCATTCCTGATTCAGCGGCTTCTACATAAGCAATTCCATATGTTCCTGGACCTACATGAGTTCCAACAGAACAGCCAATAGAGCTTACACCAACATTTCCATTAACATCAGATATGTAAGTAAGACTCTTATTAATAAATGTTTCTAAGGATTCAGAGCAGTTGATATGACCAAACATGAAATCTCTTGTAAGACTTAATCCGTCTTTGGTGAGCTTATCATGCATAAGTTTTTCAGCTGCTTTTTTTCCTCTTGTTTTTCCAATCACAACAACTTTTCCATCTTCAATACTTACAACCGGTGTTATATGAAGCATTGTTCCTGCAAATGCAGCCGCTCCTGAAAGTCTGCCTCCCATTTTAAGATATTTAAGCGAGCCGACAACAGCTGTAAGCTTGATATATTTTGACATCTCTGTACATGCAGCAGCGATATCAGCCGCATTTACACCAGCATCTCTTAACTTTACTGCCTCTCTGATTAGGAGGGCTGTTCCAATCGAAGCACTTCTTGAATCTACCATGTATAGTTTCTTTCCTGTTTCTTCTTCAACATCTAAAGCAGCAAGGCAGGCACTCTGATATGTTCCTGATAAATCAGAAGATATGAATATTCCAAGTACATCATCCCCGGCAGCAACAGCTTCATTAAATACTTTCATGAATGTATCAGGGCTTGGCTGTGAAGTCTTAGGTAATTCATCACATTCAGCAAGTCTTGTATAAAATTCCTCGTGTGTTATCTCAACTCCATCTAAGAATTCTTCATTCCCAAACCTTACAGATATAGGAACAATCTGAATCCCCATTTTTCTTGCATCTTCTTTTGATATATCACATGTGCTGTCAGCAATAATTCTTAACATAATCATTCTCCTTTAAAGATTTTGATATATTTTGATATTCAAAGTTTCTTGTTGAATGTTATCATTTAATTAAATAATTGTCAAGGGTATTTTGATATTCAAAGTTTCAACAGGAAATTCTTGAATAAAAATATGTGATTTAAATATCATCATGTGTTTTTTTAGTATTTATATATACACAGAATTGATATAATCAATATAAATATATTCTCATAAAAATGGGGTGTGTAAAGAATTATGAATATTACGAAACTAGTATTGGGTGCATGCAGCACAAATGTATATATTGTTTCTTCGAATAAGAAAAATGCAATTCTGATTGACCCAGCAGATAATGCTGCTGAAATTATTAAAACAATTGAAGAAAATGGATTGTGTCTTAAATACATTTTTATAACACATGGTCATACAGATCATATTTTAGCATTAAAAGAAGTGAAAGAATATTTTAATGTACCTGTTATTATATCTAAAATTGATGCCGGACGACTTGAAGACGAAGAACTCATTAATGAAAGACCTTATGTTAAAATACCTTATAAAGCTGTAAAAGCCGATATATTAATTTGTGAAGACGATATAATTAATCTTGATGAGTTATCATTTTCTTTCTTAGGTATGCCAGGACATACAGACGGTTCAATGGCAATCATTGTTAATGATAATATTTTCTCTGGTGACACCATTATGTTTGAAAAACATGGTAAAACTTCTTTACCTGGTGGAAATGAGAAATTACTTATTTCATCAATAGAAAAAATGATGAACACTTTAATTGGCGATTATAAAATATACCCCGGTCACAGACAAGAGACATCTCTTGATTATGAACGTAAGTGCAGACTAAGTACTGTTATTACAGGTTATTAATTTTTTATCTTAATTTGCGGCTTGTAATTGTAAATAATATATTTCTTGACATATTTAAAAATAAGCATTAAAATCAAGCACTTGGACAGTATCATTTACGAAATTCACACAAGAGGTTTCATCAATTATGGCAAAAGATTTAACTCAGGGCAGAATTATGCCTATGTTAATTAAATTCACAATTCCACTTATACTAGGAAATATATTTCAGCTTACTTATAATGCGGTTGACTCTATTATTGTCGGAAGATTTGTTGGAAAAGAAGCACTGGCTGCTGTTGGAATATGCAATCCAATAACTACACTCATTATTCTTTTCCTTAACGGATTATGTATGGGTGCAAGTATTCTTATGGGTAATTATTTCGGCGGTAAGAAAATGGACACACTTTCCCGCCAGATAAGTACAACTATGATATCAGGTATGATATTCTCACTTGCACTTACACTGATTGCAATAGTATTTACAAGACCTATTCTTATGCTTGTTCAGGTTGACAGATCAATTATGACACTTACAACCCAGTACTTAAGAATAATCATGTTAGGACTCATCTTCACATTCCTTTATAACTTTTTCTCAAGCACTTTAAGGGCATTGGGAGATAGTGCAACACCACTGTATTTTCTTATCATAAGTGCAGTTTTAAATGTATTTGGTGACCTTTTCTTTGTTGTTGTCCTGAAAGCCGGCAGCAATGGATGTGCAGTTGCAACTGTAGTGAGCGAGGCTCTCTGCTGTGTATTCTGCATGATATATATTAAATTCAAAGTACCGATTCTGTGTCTTGGCAAGAAGTGGCTTGTATTTGACCACTCACTGCTTAAGAAAACTATAAGCTACGGCTGGGCATCTGCTATGCAGCAGGCTACTGTACAGCTTGGTAAAATAGGAATACAGGCTATTATTAACACTATGGGCGTTTCGGTTTCAGCCGCATTTGCAGTAGTAAACAGAATTGATGACTATGCATATACACCCGAGCAGAATATTGCACACGGAATGACAGCTATGATGGCACAGAACAAAGGTGCCGGAAGAGACGACAGAGTAATCAAAGGCTTTAAAGCCGGTATTATTCTTGAGATAATATATGGAATCTTCATATTCTTTGTATGTTTTGTATTTGCAAGACCACTTATGAAACTGTTCACTTCGGATACTGAGGTTATAAGACACGGTGTAATCTACCTTAAGCTTATTTCTGTAATGTACATACTACCTGCCATCACTAATGGTATTCAGGGATATTTCAGAGGAATCGGCGACTTAAAAATTACCCTGCTTTCAAGCTTTATCAATATGGGTGTCCGTGTACTTGCCGCCATACCACTTGTATTTGCATTAGGCATGGGAATAGAAGCACTTCCTTTCTCTTATCTTGCTGGCTGGATTGGCATGCTTATTGCGGAAATACCTCTGCTTGTTAAAAATTACAGGGCATATATTAAAAGTATAAGATAGTTATAATCCCCTCACAAAGCATCAGCCTTGTGAGGGGATTATTATTATCTCATCTTCTGAACATTTTTCTTTCTCATAAGCAACGCACCAATACCTATAAGTACCAAGCCTATTGCACAGCCAGACACTAAAGTAATAAAAAATATATTTCCATTAATACTAAGAGCCGTGCTCCAATCAGACAGATTCATATGACTTATTGTAAGCACCTTCCTTTTGTAGAGAATAAACTCAAGAAAATCATCGGCAAAAACAACCCATAATACAGATATTATCGTACTAATTCCGGCTCTCATCAGTCCATGGACAGGAAGATATCTGATCACAAGAAATACAAGCCATACACCAAGCATAAGTACAACAGCTACTGTATATCCGTCTTTCATACCTGTAAAACCAGAATGATAATACACTATAAACATTGTAAGGAATAGCCACAATGTATCCCATGTCATTGTTATAAGTGCTTTCTTGTCACTAAGTACCGGTGGAAGTGACACAAGACATATCACTATCGGAAACAGCACTATTGATATACCAAATACTGTAGGTATAGCCCAAAAAAGGAAGTTTCCTCCGCCATTCATCCGGTCAACGAAAAACAATATAAGCATAAGTGATGCAACGCCTGCAAGAATACATTTTAACAGACGATTATTCGTAGACATAAGCGGAACTACCGTAAGTGCTGCAACAAGCATCATAGAAGCAGTAACAACCGAAAATACGCCTAAACCCATACCAGTTGCAAGCTGTACTATAAATGTAATGACAATTGGCAGTAGAAGTATTGCGGCAATCACAACTCCTGCCTTGTATGCTGCATTACGCTCTTTTTTTGCATGTCTTTCAAGTACTCCTTTTGATTCCTTTGCAAGCACTTCATCAACGTTGTTTTCCTGTAATTCATTATATATCTTCTGGCAGTCACTACAGCCTGCCATATGCTTTTCAACAAAGCTGCAGCTTGCCTCACTGCAGGCTTTGTCATAATAAAGGGGCAGTAAGTCCTGCACGATTTCACATTCTTTATTACTCATATCTAATCAATCCTTTCTTTTATTTTCAGTCTGGCCCTATGATAAGTTACTCTGGCCCAGTTCTCAGTTTTTCCAAATACCATTCCAATCTGTGCAAATGTGAGTTCTCCAAAAACTCTCAACTGAAATACCTCCTTATACGGCTCCGGTAGTTCATGAAGAACCATATGAATCTGCAAAGCAGAATCTGTATCTGAAACTTTATCCGCCAGATCAGCCATCTGCTGCGGTAAAGTCTCATCAAGCTCAGAAAACTTCTTATTTTTCCTGCATTCATCAATTGCCAGATTCTTTGCTATACTGCACAACCATGTGAGCTCTCCCGCCTTGCCTTCTTATTGTCTCCTGGCGGTCATGTCTTTGTAGAAAGTATTCTGTGTTATTTCTTCAGCAAGAGACTGATTCTTTACTATCGTAAACACATAAGAATACACCTGCATATAATAGGAATTGTACAATTTCTCGTAATTCAGAACTGGTCACCTCCTTCCGTCTTACATAGGTTAGACGCACGAAATGGATTTTCGTTACAACATTTTTCAGAATATTTTATAGAATTTTTTAAAATGTGTCAAAAAATGTATGCCAAAGGTACAGGCAGATGTGTTATTATACATATTGAAATAGGGATACCGCAATCCCACTGGCTTTAGACGGTGGGTTAAGGTAGCCGGAAGCGGAGGTTTGTACTATACTTGCGTTATGGGAACGTGGAAATCAAAAACAGACACAAATAGATGTTGAGAAAATATATAGAAAATCAAGGGTAGGAAGGTGGCGACAGTGGGTGTTAAAAGCATATAAATACAGGATATATCCTAATAGCGAACAAAGAATTCAGATTGCAAAAACATTTGGCTGTTGCCGTTTTGTTTACAATCAGACATTGGCATATCGGAAAGAAATATACGAGAAAGAGAAAAAGTCAGTTAGTAAAACGGATTGTAATAATTACTGTAACAGAGAATTAAAGAAAGACTATGAATGGTTAAAAGAAATAGATAAATTTGCTATGACCAACGCAATCTATAACATGGACGCTGCATATCAAAAATTCTTTAAGGAGCATGCAGGATATCCGAAATTCAAGAGTAAACACGATAATCATAAATCATACACAACAAACTTCACAAATGGAAATATTGCGGTAGATTTTGAGACAGGGAAGATAAAATTGCCAAAATTAAAAGCGGTAAAAGCAAGGTTACACAGGGAATATAGTGGGCAGATTAAGTCAGCGACCATTTCGCAGGTTTCCAGTGGAAAATACTATGTGTCCATACTTGTAGAAACGGAGCATAAGGAACTGGCACATACAAATCATAACATAGGAATCGATTTAGGAATTAAAGATTTATGTATTACTTCCGATGGGAAGGTATATGAGAATCTAAAAATTATAAAAAAATACGAGAAACAGCTTGTAAAGCTGCAAAGGCAACTGTCACATAAAGGAAAGAGAAGTAAGAACTATTATAAAACAAAGAAAAAGATAGCATTATGCCATGAGAAAATAAGGAACATAAGAAAAGATTATCTACATAAAGTTTCACATGAGATTATCAGCGAAAACCAAGTGATAGTTTCAGAGAATTTACAGATAAAAAACATGGTAAAAAATCATCATCTGGCAAAAGCCATAAGTGATGTATCATGGTATGAGCTGACAAGACAGTTAGAGTATAAGGCAAAATGGAATGGCAGGAAATACATCAAAATAGATACATTTTATGCTAGTAGTCAATTATGTTCTGTTTGCGGGTATCAGAATCCAGATACAAAAGATTTGTCAGTGAGGACATGGATATGTCCGAAATGCGGAGCAGAACATGACAGGGATATCAATGCCGCGAAAAATATACTGACAGAAGGATTAAGACAAATAGCATAAAGAAATATATAGGGCAGGGACTGCCCAAATTAACGCCTGTGGAGATAGTAGGTTACGAGGTCGATGAAGCAGGAAGCCCATTAGCTTAAGACAATGGGTAGTTCACCCTTGCGGCATCGGAGGAGACCTTTGCTAACTCCATTTCAATCCCGCACAAAGGTTATTCCAGCGTCTTTCCATTCCTTAAGATGGGCGCGGACTGCTGCCTCGCAGACACCATCTTTATGAAGTGCCACTGCTGCTTTATAATTGATTCCGTCCATGATTACATGGGCATGACATTCTCCGAACATTGCTTTCGCCTTCTTTTTCTATCTGTTTTTCCAGTTATGCATTTTTTTCAAAAGAAATAAAGACAAGGGAACTGGTGAACAACATATACGGGTAAAACAACCTTGGCAGAATATCAAATGCACTGACTGTCTCATTCAGGCCGGAAGCCGCTGAGATGGCAACCAGCATCTGTGCTCCATAAGGAAGAATTCCCTGAAAGATACAGGAAAATGTATCCAGAATAGATGCTGCTTTCTTATTGCTGATTCCGTAGTTTCCTGACATTTCTTTTGCAATTGGATTTGCCATAACAATTGCGACTGTATTATTCGCCGTTGCAATATCCATCAGACCTACCAGCAGACCCATGCCAAGGAGTCCGCCTTTTCTCCCTTTAAACACTTTTTTTATCCAATATAGCAGAGCAGCAAATCCACCATATTCTTTGATCAGTGCACAGATAGACGCTACCAGAATGGCAACCATGCTGGTTTCAAACATGCCTGCTGCCCCGTCTCCCATATTTCCAAGCAAATCCGTCGGCACGATCATCCCTGTCGCAATCATGATGATGGAGCCACTTATGATTCCTGTAATCAGTACCAGGAACACATTTAAGCCAAGAATGCCTCCCGCCAGTACCAGTATATAAGGAATGGCCTGTATCAGATGATATTCTTCCTGCACAACTCCGCCACTGTAATTTTTCACAGACAGATTGTAAATAATCACCAGACTGACAATTGCTGCCGGAAGTGCAATGAAAAAGTTTTCCTTAAATTTATCTGTCATCTTACAACCCTGTCCATTACATGCGGCAATTGTCGTATCAGATATAAAGGACAGATTATCCCCAAACATTGCACCACCCATGACTGTCGCAATACAAAGCGGCAGGTCAAAACCCGATGCTCGCGACACGGCTATTCCAATCGGGGTAATTAAAGTAATGGTTCCTACGGAAGTCCCCATTGCAAGTGATACAAAACAACTTACTACAAAAAGCACCACAACCGCGAACTGAGGCGGTATCAGTGACAGAATAAAATATGCCACACTGTTTGCTGATGTTCTTCCAACAACACCCACAAAAATTCCAGCCAGCATAAATATGATGATCATGGTAATAATGTTCGGATCGCTGAGTCCAACTCCCATTATTTTCAGTTTATCATTCAGGCTTAATTTCCGGTTTTGCAGACATGCAACAAGCAGTGCAAGCAAAAATATAATCACAACAGGAATTTTGTAAAATCCCATCTCGATATTCAGGCCATATTCAAACAGAATCCCCAGTCCCAGATATAAAACCACAAACACCGCGATAGGCAATAAGGCTTTTGCGTTTCTTTTTTCCATTTCTTAATCCCTCTCTACCCCTTTTATTTATCCCAAACTATACCATGCCATGATACCGCAAATGCCTTAAAAAATCAATGACCCTACTTCCAGTGAATCACTGCTTCCACCGAATCCGTATACTGATCATCAGTGATGGACTTGTAACGGGAGCCGTCATACCAGTCGGTGAAACCGTTGTCAATTTTGTAAATATTTCCAGTTTCAGTGTCCACGATGCGCTCGTAACCCAGGGTGGCATCACTCTGCTT
>OJLA01000865.1_pt1 | contig 22575 bp, 27 predicted proteins | sample 1596611 | NCBI WGS metagenome assembly OJLA01 (sample SAMEA4350168, study PRJEB24818) | metagenome | biome: human; feature: gut; material: faeces | place: Denmark | collected 2013-09
CTTTAATATGTTATATCATAGATTATTATTAATTTGAAATGAAAAAAATCTATTAAAATTTAATTAATCATTATATCATTAAAACATATTTTAAAATTTTAAGTTTAACCTATATACCTAAACAAAAGAAAATTAACTTAGTTTTTACACTCTTGTATTTTTTCTAATTTATAATCTTCTTTATTTTTTTAACATACTCACAAATTATGTCAGCACATTTTTCTACACCAATTGATGAATCAATAGCAAAATCATAGTTACTTATATCATTCCAATTTTGATTAGAAATAATTTTGTAATATTCACTTCTTGCCCTATCTGATCTTTCGACTTTCTTTTTAGCCTCGCTATTACTATCATTATATATTTTCATTACATTTTTTGAAAATCAATCCAATTTTTAGGCAAAAAAATACACGTATAAAGTCTTGTTTATACGCGTATTTGCTGGATCAGACCAATTAATTGTACATCAACTTTAAAAAAATTTCATATGTTTTTTTAATTTTTTTCTAATTTTTTCATTTCATTTATAACATAATCACGAGTATTCTCATAACTCATATTATATGAGATAGCAAGTTCATTGTACAAAGATTTTTCAGCTTTTTCAAAAAAATGAACTATCTTTTTCACTAACTTTTTTTCTTGTTTTTAACCTTTCATCATTTCTTAAATATGTTGTCTTAATAATCGTTATTAAATCTTCTAAAGAAGCTGAATTATATAAATATTTATACTCGCTATCTAAATTTTTACTATCTAACTGAAGAGTCTTAATATTAGGAATTTTCTTAATCAAATTATCTGCTTCCTCTTTTGATATAACATCTCTTATATAAGGTAGATTATTATCTACTGGAACCTCGATTTTTAAAGATTCATCTAATATTGGCACCATAATATAAGAATTTAGATTAGTAAGTCTATTTTTCCTTATCTCCACTACTTTACACAAATCTCTTTTGTAAACAACAATATCATTAACTTTATACATTTAACCCTCAAAAAAAAATCGCCTATAACTGGATTTACACCATATTATAGGCAACACGCTACATATTAATTGTAACATTTTTTTATTTTTTCTGTAAGAAATATTTTTGTTCAAAGACAAATTCAATTAGTCTTTATACACCTCTTTAGCCATTTTAAACGCAGCCCAAGCATTTGGCCACCCAGCGTAAAATGAAACATGAGTTAGTATTTCAGCCATTTCCTCTTTAGTAACACCATTTTTCTTAGCATTTTGCAAATGGTACTCCAAACTAGAATCTAAAATCCCCTTAGAGATAAGTGCTACTAATGTAACAACTGACCTATCTCTTAAAGATAATTTATCTTCACGGCTCCAAACCTCTCCAAATAAAACATCGTCATTTAACTCTGCAAACTTAGGAGCAAAATCTCCTAAAGTATCATGTCCAGCTGTCTGTTTAATCATATTATTCCTCCTAATTTAATTATTAAAATAAATGTTTTTACTTATTTAATGAAAAAGTAACAGATACGTCTCCATCACCTAAGATTTTTTTTAATTCATTTTGGCTAACATTATCTATTTTTCCAAGCTTAGTAAAATCCCAGGTATTTATGTCATAATATATAGTAATTTTATCTTTTTGATATAAAATTATATCTCCAGGCTGAGTAGTAATGCTTTTATCATTTGCAGGAAGCGAAAACCCCAGTTCTCCAACTTTTTCAAAACTACCATAATCAGACATTTTAATAGTTATATCCCCTTGCTTTAATTTTTGAACAAATGCTTTACTAGAAGAATTATCTTCTAAAGTAGCAGATAACACATCATTATTGATTTTAATATAAATTTTATTTTCTTCATTATAAATACTTAACATACTTAACCAACTTTCTATTTCATTATTTGTTTCATTTCCTGAAAATCTTTTACTACCAATAATATCGAGATTTTGTTTGTAACTTCTTATTTCAGAAACACTTTTCTCTATACCACTTGATGACGAAGTTGAAAATAACACTACTTTTTTATTACTAAAATCAACTGTATCTAACAATGTTAAAATGATTTTAGGATTAGTTCCCCACCATATAGGATATCCCAAAAAAACAACATCATAAGAGTTAATATCTATATCATTTTTTATTTTAGGTCTTGATGAATCATCATTTTGCTCTTTATTAGCTCGACAATTATCATCAGAGTAATTTAAATCTTCTTTCGTGTATTCTTTATCAGGTAATATCTCTACTAAATCACTATTTGTTATTTCACTTATTTTCTTTGCAATTGTTTCTGTATTACCTGTTGCACTAAAATATAAAACCACACTTTTATAGTCACTTGCTATATTACTAACATTATTATCTCCTTTAACTGGATTTTGTTCTTGTTTTTCAAAGTAAGCACCACATCCTGTCGCCAAAGAAAGAAAAATAATACCAAAAAATACCAATACTATCTTTTTCATAGACAAAATTCTCCTTCAATCATATTTTTATAATTATCTAAAATTACAATAAATCAATAAATTAAACATTTCTAAAAAGAAAGATAATTAACTATCATTAACTATCATTAACTATCTTAACTATACCATTTAGAACTTATTCCACAAGGAAGAATTAAATTATTTTCTTTAATAGGTATTCCAATTTCTTCTGATAAAACAGTACCTTTTACTTTCTTATCAACTGTAAGTTTTAATATATTAGTAAAAACCTCTTTAGATAAACCAGTTGTATATGAATTAATTATAAAAAACAATGGATTATCACTTAATAATTCAGTACACAAACTTACTAGATTATAAAGATCAGTTTCAATGTTCCATACCTCGTTATTTGATCCTCTTCCATAACTAGGTGGATCCATAACTATAGCATCGTACTTATTTCCTCTTCTTATTTCCCTTTTTACAAACTTAACAACGTCATCTACAATATATCTTACATGAGCATCACTTAAATTGCTAGATTTTACATTTTCTTTTGCCCAATCTACCATTCCTCTTGATGAATCAACATGAACTACGCTTGCATTAGCAGATAAACACGCAATAGTAGCTCCACCAGTATAGGCAAAAAGATTAAGAACTTTGATTTCTCTTTTTGATTTCTTTATTTTATCTATCATAAAATCCCAATTAACTGCTTGTTCTGGAAATAAACCAGTATGTTTAAATCCCATTTGTTTTATATTAAAAGTTAAGTTTTTATAATTTATTGTCCACTTTTCTGGAACTTTCTTTAAATTTTCCCAAGCACCTCCACCTTTATTACTTCTATGGTATACAGCACCAATATTATTATATTTCTTTAGAAGATCTCCATTATCCCAAATAATTTGTGGATCAGGTCTTAACAAATAAACATCTTTCCATCTTTCAAGTTTCATTCCATTTGAACAATCAATTAATTCATAATCTTTCCAATCATTTGCTATTAACATAAAATTACCTCATACTATCTCATAACTTTTCTCAATTTTTTATTATATTCCTCATAAGTTAAATCATTACAATCAAATCCAAATACATCTCTTTCATCATCGTTACTTGTTGTTATATTAAATACTTTATCCCAATACGTAACACATTCTCTATTGGTTATTCGTCTAATTCTTAATCCATAATCAAAACAGGGTTTTCTAACAAGAGATAAATAATCATATATATCTTTATCACTCATATAATCTGGGAACCTAAACGTATTAACATCCATAGAAATCCACCCTTCTTTATCAATAGAAAAAATAGTATTTTCCATAGTAGCAAAAAAATTTAAAAACGAAGACAAATCTTCTTTATTTTCAAATTTTTTCAATTCTTCCTCAAAATCTTTTCCACTAGACCAAAAACAAATCAATAATAATTTAACATCTTTTTTCGAATTTACTATATTAAAGTGATTATTAATATAGTTTTCTAAATCATATATCATATAAGAATCCCAAATTTGTTTTAATACTTGATATTCTAAGTTTTCTAATTCTAGAATTATATTATTTTTGTGTGCTAAACTACTATTGCTTTTTTTCATTCTATGAAACAACTCCTTCTATTTCAAAAAAATAATAAAAAGAAATATAGCTAAATAATACCACAAAATAAGAAAAAGGAAAATGATTTTACTTATCATTCTCCTCATCTAATTTCATAAATTCGTTATATAATTCATTACACTTTTCTTTGTCCATTTCTGAAAGTCCTAAAAGAGGATAATCAATACCTAATTTGTCATACTTTTCTTTACCCATTGTATGATATGGAAGAAAGTCAATTCTTTCAATATTTTTTATTTTTTTCAAATATTTTTTTAATTTAACTAAATATTCCATATTATCATTTACACCTGGAATTATTACTTGTCTTATCCATACAATTTTATTCTTAGAATTAAGTAGATCTACAAATTTTTCGAATTCATCTAGCATATCCATACCAGTTACTTTAATATAACCTTCTTTATCAACATGTTTTATATCCAATAAGACTATATCAACTAAATCTAAAACTTCACTATTCTTGGAAGTTCCAATTCCAGCTGTATCGATAGCAATATTAATAGATGCTTCTTTTAATAACTTGCATGTTTCAATTACAAAGTCTGGTTGCAAAAGGGGTTCGCCACCTGAAAAGGTAACTCCCCCTTTTTTACCAAAATAAGTCTTAAATCGTATAACTTTATTAAAAATATCTTTAGGTTCGTAATTTAATTCAAGTTTGTTCCACATCTCTGGATTATGACAAAACTTACATCTTAATTTACAACCATTTAAAAATATTACATTCCTAATTCCTGGACCATCAACAAGTCCAAAAGTTTCTATCGAATTAACACTACCTCTCATATTACATCTTCTCGTGGAATGTTCTTGAAATAACTTCTTCTTGCTGTTTACGAGTTAATCTATTAAATCTAACAGCATAACCAGATACTCTTATTGTAAGAAGTGGGTATTTAGAAGGATTTTCCATAGCATCAATTAATGTTTCTCTATTTAATACATTAACATTCAAGTGATGTGCTCCTTTAGCAAAATATCCATCAAGTAGTGTTGTTAAATTATCTACTCTTTCATTTAGGTTTGCTCCTAAAGCAGATGGAATAATTGAGAATGTATTAGAAATTCCATCACGACAACATTGTGAATAATCAAGTTTAGCAACAGAATTCAAACTTGCTAATGCTCCACTTTCGTCTCTTCCATGCATTGGGTTTGCTCCAGGCGCAAAAGCAACACCTTTCTTTCTACCATCAGGAGTAGCTCCTGTCTTAGATCCATAAACAACATTTGAAGTAATTGTTAATACAGAAAGAGTTACCTCTGCATTACGATAAGTCTTGTGTCTTGAAAGTTCATGATGAACTTTAGAAAGTAATTCACGAGCTATATCATCTACTCTATCATCATCATTTCCATATTTAGGGAAATCTCCTTCAATTTCAAAATCTACAGCAATTCCTCTTTCATCTCTTATTGGTTTTACTTTAGCATACTTAATTGCAGAAAGTGAATCAACAGCAACAGAAAGTCCTGCAACACCATAAGCCATTAATCTATGAACAAGAGTATCATGTAAGGCCATTTGTCCTGCTTCATAAGCATATTTATCATGCATATAGTGAATTACATTCATAGCATTTGAATAAACTTCTGCAATTTTTTCTATCATCTTATCGTATGATGCTTTTACTTTATCATAATCAAGTATTTCATCATCCATAATAGAAAATCCATCGATTACCTTATCACCTTTTACTTCATCAATACCACCATTAATTGAATATAAAAGTGCTTTAGCAAGATTACAGCGAGCTCCAAAGAATTGCATATCTTTTCCTTCTCTCATAGCAGAAACACAGCATGCAATTGCGTAGTCATCACCATATAATGGTCTCATTATATCATCGTTTTCATATTGAATTGAATCAGTTTTAATACTTATATAAGCACAATATTTCTTGAAACTTTCTGGTAAATCTTCACTCCATAAAACTGTTAAATTTGGCTCTGGTGATGGGTCAAGATTTTCCAAAGTATGTAGTAATCTAAAGCTAGTTTTAGTAACCATACTTTCACCATTATGGTTAACTCCACCTATTGAGCAAGTAACCCATGTAGGGTCCCCTGAAAATAACTCATCGTACTCAGGAGTTCTTAAATGTCTTACTAGTCTTAATTTAATAACAAATTGGTCTATTAATTCTTGGGCTAATTCTTCAGTTAAAGTACCATTTTTTAAATCTCTTTCGATATAAATATCAAAGAAATCATCTACTCTTCCTAAAGACATGGCAGCACCATTATTCTCTTTTACTGCTGCAAGATATCCAAAATAAGTCCATTGAATAGCTTCTTTTGCATTTTTAGCAGGAAGTGATATATCAAATCCATATCGAGCAGCCATTTTTTTCATTTCATCTAATGCTCTATATTGCATAGAAATATCTTCTCTTAATTGAATAAGCTCATTTGTCATTTCTCCAACGTAAACACAATCCCATTCACGCTTTTTTTCACTCATTAAGAAGTCAATTCCATAAAGAGCAACACGACGATAATCTCCAATTATTCTTCCTCTTCCATAAGCATCAGGAAGTCCTGTTAATAATCCAACATGTCTTGCTTTTCTAATTTGTTCATCATATGCATCAAAAACACCTTGATTATGTGTTTTTCTATACTCATTAAAATATTTGTCTACAATAGGATCTAACTTATATCCATAAGCTTCTAACTCCTGGTAAACCATTCTAATTCCACCATAAGGATTAACAATTCTCTTAAGTGGTGCATCAGTTTGAAGTCCAAAAATAACCTCATTATCTTTATCTATATACCCAGGATCAAAAGCATTTATTCCAGACATATGTTTAACATCAATATCTAGAACGTGCTTTTTTAGTTCCTCCTTTAATAGTTCTTCACATTTATTCCAAACTTTTGAAGTTTTCTTTGAAATATTACTTAAAAATTTACTATCTCCATCATAGCAAGTATAATTTTTTTGTATAAAATCACTTACATCAATTTTGCTTGTCCAGTCTCCTTGAACAAATCCATTCCACTCTTCTCTCATGTATAAATCTCTCCATTCTAAAATAAAATTATTTGTTCTTTCTCTTTTCAATTTTCAATTGATTAATATTCATTAGTGTCATAACAACTAAATACACAAAAGGAAGTGTAATATAGCAGTTTGATCCAACTAATGAAATTATCGATGCAATTCCATCAAATAAAACATCGTGTAATACTACATAATGTAATCCTGTACCTAATAAAGAGGTAATAAAGAAAACAAATAGTATTAGTACTACCTTATCGCTTTTTTTACTTTTCAAAACAAATCTAACTGTAATATAAGCATAAAATATCATAGCTAAAAATTGAATCAAAAAGATTAAAAACAAAGGTATCGAAGGTGTAATAAGTCTAGATAAATAATCTCCAAAAAAACAATTAAAATTAAATGCCCTACTAGAACATTCAACTAATTGTGTAACTGCTTTTATATCATAAAATAACACACACAAATAATCAAAGACTATAAACAGCAAGGAACCTCCTAAGAATAACAAAATATGATCTTCTCTTCCTTTAGTTTCACTACCATTATAGAATAATATTGTTGGTATATATAACACAAAAACAAATGAAATTAGACACACTAACGTTAAAATGAACGCAAACATATAATCACCTTCTCATATAATCATAACACATCAAAAAATAAAAACAATTAATTTTTTTGAAACATTTCTTTAAGTGTCAAACTAGCATTATAAATCTCTTTTTTACTACATTTATCACGTTGTGAATTTAAAATACCAATTGCATCTTTTAATCCAATTTTCTCTTTAACCATAATATCAACTAGTTCTGCTTCTATCGATAATTCATCTTCATCATTGTTTTTTTCTTCAACTATACATTTATTAAGTACAATTGCATACTCACCTTTTTCAACATTTTGGTCACTAGAAAGTGTAGAATATACATCTTCTATAGATCCATAAAAACCACGTTCATGAATCTTAGTTAAATCAGATGCAACATAAACAAGTGAATGAGGAAAAAACTCAATTAGCTTACTAAATAACTTTATGATTCTCTTAGGTGACTCATAAATAACAAAAGTTCTAATTTTACTTTCTATCATTTTAGAAATCTCATCATTAAACTTTTTATTATCTACAGGTAAAAATCCAACAAAAGAAAACTGCGAAGTGTCAATTCCAGAAACAGACAAAGCTGAAACAACAGCACTAGCTCCAGGAATTGCTATAACTTGAATATTATTTTCATGTGCTTTTTTAACAAGGACATAACCCGGATCAGATATACAAGGAGTACCAGCATCAGTAACAACTGCTACAGATAAACCATTAAGCAAATCATTAATAATTGATTCACTCTTTTCATTTTCATTAAACTTGTGGTAAGCAACAAGTTTCTTTTTTATATCAAAATGATTAAGCAACTTTAAAGATTGCCTCGTATCTTCACAAGCAATATAATCAACTGATTTTAAAACTTCCAATGCTCTAAACGTAATATCATTTAAATTTCCAATTGGAGTTCCAACAATGTACAAAATTCCCATAATTATCACCTAAAAAACATAATATATAAATTATAAATTATAACAAAAGCACCAAAAACCATAACGGCTATTGAAAAAATTTCAAATGAATCTAGTTTTCTTTTTTTCTTCATATTATCACCTAAAAGAATTTTAACATAAAAAGATAAAAACTACTAGAATTTTAATTAGTCTAAAAAAAAATAACTTTATTTTAGGAAAAAGATAAGAAACGAATTATAAATATATTGAGGTGATAAATATGCAAGAAAATATAAAAGATTTAATTGACAAGTTTAATAAAGTAAAAAAACTTGGTTGGGTAAAAAATGAAAGAAAAGGAACAAGTGGAATCGGATACACTTTTGAAAAGCTAATTGGTAAAGAAGAAGATAATTTTTATCTTCCAGATTTTCAAGGAATTGAAATAAAAACAAAAAAACATTTTAGCAAAGGTTATTTAACATTATTTAATCTAACACCTGATGGTGATTATTTATTTCCTATAGAGTACATAAGAAATAAATATGGATATAAAGATAAAATAATAACTAATCAAAAAATATTTCAATATACAATAACAAACAAATATAGATGCTTTTTTAAAGATAACTTGTTTAATTTAAAAGTTAATTATGATAATGAAAAAGTTATATTAGAAATAGTAAATATGTTAGATTATTCAAAAGATACATCCATTTCTTGGTCATTTAAGGAAATCAAAGAAAGACTTTATAATAAAATGCCGTATTTAGCTATAATAAAAGCAAATATAGAAGAAAAAAATGATGTTGAATACATCAAATACTATGATATTAAAATATATAAATTAAAAGATTTTTCTACTTTCTTAAAACTTATAGAAAATGGTACTATAAGAATAACATTCAAGATAGGTGTATTTCATAGTGGAACAAGGATAGGACAAGTACATGATCATGGAACTGGATTTGATATACACGAAGATGACTTAAATATGTTATTTGAACAAATAAATATATATAAAAAATGAGATTACAACTTAATAATGTAACCTCATTTTTTTATAATTTATTATTTATTATTTTATTTTTTTAGTCTTAACTTGTTTTTTTGAATATTTCTTTAAAAACTCTTCTAATTCATCTTGATTAGCAAATATTTCCTCAAAAATATTATATAAAGTATCAGTAGCTTCATATTCACCTATTGCATAACATTTTTTTCCTAGACCATAAGCAATACCGGATTCGATATGAGCTGCCTTACCTGCTGGTAAAACTAATAATAAATTACGAGAATTTTTTTCTCCTTCTAAATCACTATGAAATAAATTTAATACTACATCACTTTTTAACCCCAACGATTCAAACACTTGTTGTTTTTCTTCAGGGCTTTGATTTTTATTTCCATATCCCCAATTATCTTCGTTTTTCAAAAAGCAATAATAAGAAATATTATATTTATCAAATAAATTACAAATTTCTAATATATTTTCTTTATTTCTTGCTCTACCTGCTATAAAAAACTCATATTTCATTTCCATAATTTAATTCTCCTTACAAATAAAAAAAATAACATATAAAATATTGTAACAAATTTAGAAAAATAATAATATAAAAATAAGTCAAATTTATTTTTATAAAAAAATCAAAAATATATCAATTTGGAAGAGCACTTGAATTAATTCAATATAAAAATATTCTTTATATTTAAAAAGAAATAAATATTAGAATTGTTTGGGACCAAAAAAAGAGACCAATGTCTCTCTATTACATAAAATGGTCGGGAAGACAGGATTTGAACCTGCAACCCCTTGGTCCCAAACCAAGTGCTCTACCAAATTGAGCCACTTCCCGATAAATGATTGATTCAAATAAATTTAAAAATGGTGCGCCCGAAGGGATTCGAACCCCTGACCTTTTGGTTCGTAGCCAAACACTCTATCCAGCTGAGCTACGAGCGCGTGGATACAAATTTAATAAAAATGGTGGCTCCGAATGGAATCGAACCATCGACACAAGGATTTTCAGTCCTCTGCTCTACCGACTGAGCTACAGAGCCATAAATGGCGGTTTCGACGGGGATTGAACCCGCGATCTTCTGCGTGACAGGCAGACGTGTTAACCACTGCACTACGAAACCATGGTTGCGGAGGAAGGACTCGAACCTACGACCTTCGGGTTATGAGCCCGACGAGCTACCAACTGCTCCACCCCGCGATAAATAAAAATTAAAATTGGCGGAGGAAAAGGGATTCGAACCCCTGCGCCGATTGCTCGACCTCCCGGTTTTCAAGACCGGTCCCTTCAACCAGACTTGGGTATTCCTCCATTAGTGGTGCCTAAGGCCGGACTTGAACCGGCACGAGCTTTAACACTCGCAGGATTTTAAGTCCTGTGCGTCTACCTATTCCGCCACTCAGGCAACAGTCTTTTTTGTTAAGACTATTAAATTATATAACATATATTTCTTTAAATCAAGTATTTTTTTACAAATGTTAGATTTTACTATTCAAAAAAGTACTTTTGATACAATTATATATATATTATACAAAATTGTAAAAATAAAAGGCACGCCGTGCCTAATATACAAAATGGTGTCCCGTTGGAGATTCGAACTCCAGACCCTTTGATTAAAAGTCAAATGCTCTACCGACTGAGCTAACGGAACATAATGGCTGCCTCGGCTAGATTCGGACTAGCGCATGCGAGAGTCAAAGTCTCGTGCCTTACCGCTTGGCTACGAGGCAAACACATGGTGGAGAGAGATGGAATCGAACCATCGAACCCGAAGGAACAGATTTACAGTCTGCCGCGTTTAGCCTCTTCGCTACCTCTCCAAAAAATGGTGCCGAAACCAGGACTTGAACCCGGAACCTACTGATTACAAGTCAGTTGCTCTACCAATTGAGCTATTTCGGCACTAAATATGGTGGAGGATATAGGACTCGAACCTATGACCCCCTGCTTGTAAGGCAGGTGCTCTAACCAACTGAGCTAATCCTCCAAAATTCATTTTCTGTGTCATCGATTTGACAATATAAAATATAACATTTATAAATCAATTTGTCAACAAAAAAAGTTATAAATTGTTATTTTTGTTTATTTTATTATATTTTTCATTAATCCATTCAGGTAACTTGCTTTGTAAGGTATCAAATCCATGCCTTGTCTCCCTTATTTTACCACTACAACCACACTTATAATTTATATTCTTAATAGATAATTTAACCTGATGATTATCGTCATTAACATCTATAACTTTAACTTTTATCTCTTCTCCTATTGTTGCGTAATCGGCAACATTTCTTACAAAATCAGGAGAAATTTCAGAAATATGTATGAGCCCAGTATAATAATCATCTAAATTAATAAAAATTCCATAAGGCTCTATACCAGTAACATAACCAGTTACTATATCATCCTTAACATACTTATTCATTAATACACCCTCGAAAAGAATTATATCAGCAAAAATGGAAATAATCAAATATTCTTTACTTAAGAATAAATGAATATTATAATTAAACTGGTGATTAAAATGGATATTGAAAAAAAAATTATAGACGAAATCGAAAGATTAAAGCCATATTTACAAAGTGATGGTGGAAATATTGAATATGTAAAATATGAAGATGGCAAAGTTTATGTTAAACTTACTGGAGCATGTGCAGGATGTTCCTTAATAGATGTCACTCTAAAAGAAGGAATAGAAGAAATTTTAACAAGTGAAATACCAGAAGTCAAAGAAGTTATCAAAGTAGATTAATTATATAATCCATTAAAGACATATCTATTATATGTCTTTTTTTTATTTCAGCAAAAATAGACTTTAATAGCAAAATATATTTATCAACTTTTGAGTCTATACTTAATGTTTTTAACCTAAGATCATTATCATTATTAATAAAAAGATCAAAGTAAAAATTAGGATATAACAACCTACATCCCAAAAACATATAATCATTAGCATTTAATTTTAAATTAAAAATTGAATTAAAATCTACATACGAATTTCCATTCACAAAAAAATCATATTTTATAAATTCAGATATATTATAAACAATTGGACCATTTTTTACATTAGATGGATCATATAAAGTTTCAAAACAGGCAAAACAATTGTTTTTTTTGACACAATAACCATAAGTTAAATTATCAAAATTTACATTTTTTGAAAAAATCAAAGACATTTCAGCCATACCTAAATAATAATCATAGTTTAAATCACTAAATCTATATTTACTATCAAAATAATTTTCCAAATATTGATTCTTTCTTAACCATAATTGTGAATAATTTATTTTATCAGCATTATAAGTGAAAATAGGAATAGACATATTTATTACATTATAAAGCGAAACAGTATTACTCCTAAAATCATGAACCTGAAAAAGTATATATAAATTATTGTTATAAATTGTATAAATTGAATTAAATTTATTACTAATTATTTTATGAAAAAAAGTAGGATAATTATAAGAAAATAAACTTTCATTAATCATTGCATTTTTTCTAAGTACATATTTTTTATCATTATAAATAAAAGTCATATTATTTTCACTGCAATAGACAATATCGTCTAAATCAAATATATTATAAAGCATTAGAACTTCTTTAATAATTATCACCTATTATTAAATATGCAAACAAAAAAAAAGCATACATAAGAATTATGCAGCTTTTGATTTTTGTAATAAATCTTCATTATATCTTAAGAAATCAAAATCAGATGACTCCAATTGACTCTTCAAAGAATTTAAAGCATCACGTCTATCAAGAACATTTGAAGACATACCTCTTAAACGAATAGACATATTACTAATTTGAGCTTGTCTTAATTTAATTGGTTTAGATGCTGAAACAATATTTCCATATCTATCATTATAATCAATAACTTCGAAACTAGGTTTAGAATCGTTACTTAAAGTTGTACTTGAAGGTGCAGAAACAACTTGAGGTTCTACTACAGCAGATGTTTCTGATACAACTTGAGGTTCAGTAGTAACTTGAGTTTCAGCAACAACTTGTACTTCAGTGGCATTTTGAACTTCAGCATTAGAATTGTTAAATAAAATTCTAGCTTGTTCACTTGCCCCCTCAATTAACTGACTTTGTTCTTCCTTAGCTACAATCTCTCTTGCTTGACTATCAGCATCTTCAAGTAATTGTGCACGTTCTTCCTTAGCAATAATAGACTTAGCTTGTTCAAAAGCACCATTTAATAAATCAGCTCTCTCATTATTAGCTTGAATTTGTCTAGCTTGTTCTTGTGCCCCTACAACTAAATCATCATCATCAGTTGTACTTTGATATACAATCTGAGCAGCCAATGCTTCCATTACACCAGCTTCTTTAGGTATATCGCTTAACATTTGCGCTTGCTCATTTGCACCATTTTTTAATTCAAGTCTTTCATTTTCATCTAATAACATTCTTGCTTGTTGATTAGCAGATCCCATTATTTCTAAATAATCATTAGTAGCTTGTAATCTATAAGCCTCTTTCTTTGCACTATCTAATATTTCATCATGTTCTTCTTTAGCAACAATTTCTTTTGCTTGCTCTAAAGCTCCATCTATCAATTCAGCTCTTTCATTTTCTTTTTGTAACATTTGAGCTTGCTCTAACGCACCAGCTAATATTTTTTCTCTCTCATCTTCTTGAGCTTTATTTAGTGCATCTTGCATCTCCATATAATCATATAGAGTTTTTAGCATACGCGCTTGTTCTTCTGCACCTTTTTTTATTTCTTCAAGTTCTTGTCCTTGCTGAATCATATGAGCTTGTTCATTTGCCCCATCAAGAATCTCTCTATGTTCTTCTTCCTGTTGAATCATTCTAGCTTGAGCCCTAGCTCCTTCAACAAGTTCAACTCTTTCGTTTTTTTTCTGTAATAATACTGCCTGCTCGTCTGCATCTTTAACTAATTTATCATGTTCTTCATTTGCCTTTTGAAGCATTTCAGCCTGTTTTAATGCACCAACTGACATTAAAGTATCATCTACTTCTGCTTTGACTGGTTCCACATCATCAGAATCCAATAAATCAACAGCAGTTGATTGTGCTGCTACTCTTTCATTGTCTTTTCTTTCAGCTTCCATAACTTTTTTATATGAATCTGGTTGGTTAAATGAGTAAAGTACATCTTTATGTCTTAACTCATCAATAGTGCTAGAAACATCTGGATCAGAATAATATTCTTGCATATCTTCTTCCATTGCCCTATGTTCTTCTTCACTAACAGGTTCTTTATATCCAACTAAATGTTCGATCAAATCTTGAAATTCAGTATTATTCTTTGGTGCTACAGGAGCAGTCTTTTTCTTAGCAATTTCGTCAACTCCTGACAAACTTGAAAGCATACTTAATAAGCTTTCTTCCCTTTCAAACAATCCAGCACTAAAAGGAGAACCAATACCGCTAGAACTTTCTTGTAATCTTCTAACTTCTTGAAGTTCATCACCTAGTTGTCCCATCATTTTTCTATGAGATAATTCTTCTTGAGATAATCCTTTAGTTTCAATCAAAACAGGTTCAAGTTCTTCTTCATCCTGATTTGCCTTACCATCCATTGCAACAACAACATCATCTTTCTTACTAGTTTCTACACCATCAAAAAGACTTCTCCAATTTGCAACAGGACTTTCTTCTAAAGTCTCATCAGCTGAAGGATCAACAGCAACTACTTTATCTGCCAACTTATATAAATCTGAATTATTTAAAATTACCTTATAAATCTTTGAATAAATACGAGGTACACTCAAAGCTTTAGGGATAAATCTTTCCCTTACATTAACACCATAGTTTTTTCCAAGAGTACCAAATCTACCTTGTAACTTATTTACTTCAATAGAAAGATCTGATAAACGTGGTTTGGTAACATCACTAGCTGTAATAGCAGCTACAGTATTATCCTCAAGAATTCTAGCATTTCTTTGTTCTTCTTCTTGAGACTTTGAACCATTAAGAACACTATCCCTAGCCTCTTGTTCTGCTGCTGCAGTCTCCACACTTACAATAGCATTGCGTAACTCTGTATAAACACTATTATATTTTGCAATGCATGTATCAATCTTATTTTCATCAATGTTTTTCTTTAAAGAAAGAGCAGTTGCTGGTGTTAATCTAACTTTACTTGCAACTCTACCTATGATACGTTCAATTCTTTTTCCTTTTAAAGTCGCAAATAAATTTGTTTGCTCCAAAACATTGTTCATAAGGCCACCTCCATTTATTTAAGTAAATAAAATTATTGTTGTTGTTCAACAGGTTTTGATAATTCTTTCAAAACATTCTTAATTCTTGTCCACTCTTCTTCACTATCTACGCTTCCTAATCTTGGATCTCCTCCATCAGCTCTATCTACTGATGCAACATAAATAGTTACATTTCCCTTATCATCTGTTTCATTTTTTGTATAGACCATATATTCTGTATTAGTATCCGTAAATTTAAAAGATAACAAAACTTCTACTTCGTCGATTGATCCATCTTCAAGCACAATTGACATTATCTTTTTCTCATCATCCATAAATAGCCTCCTTATTCTTCATATTACCATTTTACCACATTTGCATTTCTTTTCAATATCATTTATTTATTTTTTTACTTTTTCAATTAAAAAATATTTGCAGCCATACGAACAGTAATTTTTTATATATTCTTCTAAATAATTTAAAGAATTAATTTTTGTTGCCTTCTTATTATTTTTATTATAAAAACCTTTTAATCTTAATTTTCCATAAGAATAATCGCCAAAAATATAATCATAAGGTTGAAAATAATCTGTAGCAAGTGAAGATACCTCTTCTATATTAAAAACATTATTTTCATCTTTTACAACATTATACGCTTCATCAAATAATTTTACTTGTTTCATATTATCACCTGTAATAATTATAACATACCACTTTCTATATAAGCATACTTTTTTGAGATATTATTAATCAGTATATATTAGAGTTTTTATTAAAGCCACCAAAATAATAATTAGGAATAGTACCATTTACAAGACTCATAAATATAGGAATTTTATTTTCCACAACAACTCTATCGGTTATGAAAGGCAAAGTTATCTGTTCACTAACTCTAATATTTATATAAATTGTAACCATTGCATTATTAATACCATATTCTTTTACTTCACTTGAAATAAAAGACTCAAAATCACCATTTAAAGAAATTTTAACAGGCATTTTAGGTCCTAGATTAGAAAATAAATAATTATTAAATAAAAGTCCACTAGGTACTTCCAAAATAATCCCATCGTTATCATTTCTTTTATTAGTTAATATATTTGCATTTACTTTTATTTTCCTCATATCACCAGATTCAATCATAGAAAACATATTGTATACCCTATCACCTATGGAATTAATTAAATCATTAATAACACCAGAGTCATAAATAATATTTTTTATTTCATTAGCATCATCCTTTACTATGTCATAAATATCACTAGCATAATAATTAACTTTTTCTCTAACATATGCATTATTTACTATATATTTTGTTATTTTATTGGCAATCATATAAGAATATTCATATACATAATCTCTTGTTCTATGATTTATATACATTATATTTAAAATAGTAAAAAACAAAATTAACAAATTTATGATTAAAAAACTTTTCTTCAAACTATCACCACTAAAGTATATGAAAAAAAGCTATCTTTCGATAACTTAATTAAACTTAATTCCTAAAGCTTGTAAAACAAAGTATGCTACGATAAGTACAACAATAAGTAAAACGAGTACCAAAAATACTATCTTAGCAGGTTTACTTTTTATTTCATCGTAATCAACTATATTGTCGTCAACTTCTTCCTCTTCATGAGTTTCGTTTTCTTCTACTAAATCATTTTTTGATAATTCTAATGACTTAGAGTAAAAAGAATCTGTATTGACTAAATCATCATTTGTCTTTTCATCGGCAATAGCATTTATCTGAGTCTGTGAAAGTTCATTTTCAAGTTTTATATCAATAGTTGTTGCAAGTAGCTCACTTAAAAGTTCTTTTTCTTCTTCATCTTTAACGTCATCAATCATTGTCTTAGATGTTATAGTATCGATAAGCTCTTTTAACTCTTCATTATCATCTTCAGTAAATCCTTTTTGATGAAGATATTTTTTATTAAGATTATTTAATACATCGTATTCTTCATCTTTAATGCTTCTTTTTTCTTCTAGTTCATCTGCTTGTCTATTTTTTTTAGCCTCTGCTAATACTTTATTGATATCATAATTTTTCTTTTTTTCTTCTTCCTGTGGTTTTTCTTCTTCTTTTTTTTCTTCAGGATCGATAAAATCTTTATAGTCTTTTACTCTTTGATACTCACTTCGTTTTAAATTACCCATATCAAGAGAAGACAAATTAATTTCATCATTTGTATCTATAGCAGTTATTTCTTCATAACCAATTTTGCTATTTACTTCTTCATATAATAGTTTATTTTTCTTAACACGAGAGCTAACTGATTCATTTGATTCTTGAGAACTATTATATCTATCACTACGTCTTTCCATTTAGCATCAGCTCCTACACCATCATTCTATCATAGACATATTATAAAACACAAATTAAATTGACACACCAAATGTAAAAAGATGTAAAAACATTTGTCAACTTCATAATTATATTATATAATTTCTTTGAAAGGAAGTTTATTATGAAAGTAAAAGTTAATAAAGATGCTTGCATGGGTTGTGGTGCTTGTACTGCTACTTGTCCAGAAGTATTTGAATTTAATGATGAAGGATATGCAGTTGCAAAAGTTACTGAAGTACCTGAAGAACTAAAAGCTCAAGTAAATGATGCTAAAGATGGATGCCCAGTAGAAGCAATCGAAGTAGAAGAATAATTAAAATAGTATTCAAACGAATACTATTTATTTTTTTTATATTTATCTAATTCTCGACCATCTTTTAATAAAACTAGAAAATCATCTTTAAATTCTACAACCATTCCCATTTTTATATTCTCAAAAGCTTTTCCATTAAATTCGAAATCATAAGATTCATTATTAATTGAAAGAAATAAAACATTTTTGGATTTGTTAGATACCACTATCGTATTATCACTAGATTTATAAACTCCTGTATATAATTGATTTTTTGAAGAAGATAAAGATATATTATAATTTTCAAAAACGATATATGATCCTACTCCTATCAAAAAAAATCCAACCATAAAATACAAAGAACTAAGCATTTTATTCATAACTATTTATTATGTGCAAGAGAATAAAGTGTTGTTACTTCTTTATGATTAAGTTTTCTATATTCTCCAGACTTTAATCCTTTCAAATCTAAAAATCCAATTCTTTCTCTTTTTAATTTTAGAACATCGTGTCCAACAGCATTAAACATTTTCTTTACTTGATGATTTTTTCCTTCGTGTATTACTATCTCAACAATAGAAGTATCTGATTCTTTATCTATTTTTTTAACTTTTACATGAGCTCTTCTTGTTTTAACACCATCGATTATCACACCTGTTTTTAAACTCATCATTTCTTTAGGAGTTAATACTCCTTTTATTTTTGCTACATAACATTTATCAATTTCGTTTTTAGGATGCATAAGTAAATTTGCAAATTCCCCATCATTAGTAAGAATAATAGCACCAGTTGTATCATAATCTAGTCTTCCAACTGGATAAATTCTTTTTTCTTCATTTATTAAATCTACAACTGTTTTTCTTCCTTTATCATCACTAACTGAAGCAATAACCTCACGTGGTTTATTAAGTAAATAATAAACTTTTTCTTCTTTTGAAATAATCATTCCATCTACTTCAATTTCATCACTAGGACTTACTTGTTTACCCATAGTAAGTATAACTTCACCATTTACTTTAACTTTTCCATTTAAAATAAGCTCTTCTGCTTTTCTTCTTGAAGTAACTCCACTATTAGCAATTACTTTTTGCAAACGTTCCATAAAAATCACCTACAAGAATTATAACAAATATTACTAAAAAAGAGAAACAAAAAAATCGATTATATTGTCAAAAAAACTATTATTTTTCATTTTATCTTTTTTAGCATAAATATTTTCACTATAAATCTTTTCTCCATCAAAAGTAACAGTTATCTCGCCAACCTTTTGATTATTTTCATAATTTTCTAATTGATACAATTCAATATGTCTTTCAATTTTATTAAACTCACCATCTTTTAATGGATAAGAGAAATTGTAATTAATATAGAGTTCATCATATATTTTGTTATCAAAATCAATATTATCTTTATCTATTATCAAGGTACTTTTATAATTTGAAAAAGCATAATCAAAAAGTCGTTTTTGAGTATCATAGTGATTTCCATCATTTAAAGTAACTGCAATTAAATTTAAATTATCTTTGCTAGCAGTTGACACAAGTGTCTTACCAGCTCTAGGGGTATACCCTGTTTTTCCACCAGTTACATAAGAATTACTTAACATCTTATTTCTGTTATACCAGATATACGTTTTTTTATTAGATGTTGTTTTCCATTTCTTAGTTCCAGATATTTCTACATACTCCATTAAAGAACTCGCGTATTTTGTAAGTTTTGCCATCTCGTATGCCGTCTTCTGCTTGAAAAAAAAAAAATCAAGTCCATGAGGGTTAGAAAATTTAGTGTTTGTCATTCCTAACATTTTAGCTTTTTTATTCATAAGCTCTACAAATTTATCAATACTTCCACCAACATGTTTAGCAATTACAACAGCAGCATCATTTCCACTTCTTAAAATAAGACCATAGAGTAAATCTCTTAATGTCATCTCTTCCCCAACTTCAAGATAGATATTTGTCCCATACATAGAAAGAACTTCATCCCCTACAACAACAACGTCATCTAAAAATCCATTTTCTACTGCAACGACAAATGTCATAATTTTTGTAGTCGATGCAATAAGTAATTTTTCATTAATATTTTTTTCATATAAGATTCTCCCACTATCCATATCCATAACAATACTAGACCTACTAGTATCTACAAGTGAAAAGGTTTTACACGGGTACAAAAGACAAACAATCATAATAAAAGATACGACTTTTTTCATATTATCACCTATAAAAATAGTATGATTAAATATTTAAATTATTTATAGAAAAAAAAAGAATCAATCATCTCAAGACCAATTCCTTTTCAATTTCATTATCTTACTCTTTTCTTACCATTTGCTATTGTTGCATTATTTACACAAGCTTTTACTAGACGATATCCACCATATAGTACAACACCACATGCTGCCCCTATTCCTAGTACAGTAGGTCCAGATATAACATCTACAGGACTAGACGCAAAACCTAATATTCCTGCAATAGACTCAAAAGCATTTTGTGATTTTGCACCTGTAATATAACCACCAACTGTAGGTATCAAATTAGGAAAAGCTGTATTAACCATTCCAGCAACTCCAGCACCAATTGAAGCACCCTTTGTAATAATACCAACAGGCTTTCTGATAAGTTTTGCATTTGCAATGTCTCTATTCTTAGCTGAATTAGAAATTTTTAAAGATTTTACAACTTCATTATTCATAAATTTTTCCCCCTTTATATTCTTTTTGAAAGTACTTCTGATTCAAAATCATCACTATCATCATAAATAATTCCACGTATAGAATCCATCTTGGAATCTATTGAATCTTTTTCTTTTCTTGGACTAAATACCTTTTTCAAAGCATTTTTAAATGAATTTTCATATATAGTAAAATTAATTAAATTAGATAAAGTCTCTGAAGAACAAAAGCAATTAAAATCACGAATCATAATTTTTAGAGAACGTTTATTAGCTAAATATATTGGAATATTTTTAAATAAAGAACCTAAGTCTTTTACTAAACCATTTCCATAAGGATTAACTTTTGATAAATTATATCTAGAAAAATCAACACGTAGTAATTCTTCAGGAGATTTAAATTCTCTTTTTTCAACTGGTTGTCTTTCAATATCAAAAGTAAATTTACCAGTAACAGGTGCAGGATAAGGATTTTTTACTAAAACCATTCCATTTTCATCAACTTCAACAATAGATTCTAATTCTTTTTGTTTTCTTTCTGATGATGCTTTCTTTGATTCCTCTATCATTCCTTTTAGTTTGTTTTCGCCTTGTTCAACTGAACTAGGTACAAGATTAGCATCTCTTGTTAAATCCTTCTTTAATATAACTTTACTATTAGGATTCAATAAGGAAGTAGCGTTTTCAGTTACATCTATATTTTTAGGCTTAACAAGAGAAGAAGTTGAAGAAGAATCTAAAGCTGGATCTAAACCTGAAACTGAAATAGTTTCAGATACATCTTCTTCCTTAGGAGTTTTATTTCTAACTACTTTTTTATAATTAGGATTATATTTTTTCAATAATCTAGTATTAAATCTTCTTTCTCTTTCATAAGAATTTTCTAATTGTTTTTCTTCTTCCTGAGATAAATTTTCTTTACTCGATAACTCTTTTATTGATAACATATAATCATTTCTTTTAATTAAACGTAAATACTCACCTATATTGTTTCTTAATTCTTTAACTATATTAGAGTATAAAGTAATATTTTCTTCACTAACTTCTTTTTGTTTCATTATAGATTTTACTTTATTTAAATAGTAATTTAATTTATTACGAACATTTACAAGTTCTTCATTAGTCTTAGCATTTCGTATTTCATTAATTAATGATTTTATAAGTTCTCTAGCATTACAAAGAGCCTCATTTGTTTTTTTATCATTAGCATCATCTTTTAATAAAGTCGAAATGATAACTTCATCAATATTTAAACAAATATTAGTATTGTTTGAATCAATAGATTTTGTTATAAATTCTAAAGCTAGTTTTCTATTTTCTTCTAATTTCTTTATATACTTTTCAATTTTATTCATTATTATCACCAGATTCCTTATTATTCAAAATTTCTTCAAAATCTTCTAATAATGCCAAAACTTTAACTAAATTTTCATCACTTAGATTTTCTAAGTCTTTTTCACTAACCATATATTTACCCCCATTAATTGCGCATATTATACCATAT
>OJLA01000878.1_pt1 | contig 22393 bp, 20 predicted proteins | sample 1596611 | NCBI WGS metagenome assembly OJLA01 (sample SAMEA4350168, study PRJEB24818) | metagenome | biome: human; feature: gut; material: faeces | place: Denmark | collected 2013-09
CCTTAAAATGGCGCGGGTCAATATTCTCGATGATCTGACCGATGCAGTAGCCTTTTCCCGCCGTTCCCCAGCCTTCCAGCAGCACCAGTACCGGCACTTTCTGCTCCTTGATGAGAAGCTGCTGGGCGGCAAGCTTTTCCCTGGCTGCCGCAAGGCGCATCTTTAATTCCTCTTCCCCGGGTCTTACCGGCTCTTTCCACTCTCTCAGCATAAAAACCTCCGTTCCGCAGACGCAATGCGTCGCATTTTTCTTCTCCTATAACAGCGGTGCAAACAACCGCAGAATACACTGTATGATGCGAAGCCCCATACTCCGCTTTCCCTTATACTGTTCCGTCACCTCGCGCGACACCTCAAATATCTGCGCAAAGTCCTCTCCAATGGCACCGAGTGCACCGCAGCCATGCAGCAGCACGCCGTTCTCAAAATGATGGTACAGGCTTCTATAGTCAAAATTGATCGTTCCGACCGTCGCCGTCTCCCCGTCGCAGAGTGTCTGCTTCTGATGGATAAATCCCGGCGTGTACTCATAGATACGCACGCCGCGCCGCACCAGAGGCGCATAGTAGGAGCGTGTCGTCTGATACACTAACTTCTTATCCGGGATTCCCGGTGTCACAATCCGCACATCAACGCCGCGCTCGGCAGCCAGACACAGTTCCCTCGTCATATCATCGCTGATAATCAGATACGGCGTCGCCGCATAGAAAAAGTGTTTCGCACTCTTGATGAGATTCAAATAAACATCCTCCGCAAAATAGCCGTCCGTCAGGGGGCCGTCCGCATACGGCTGCACAAAACCGGCATCTGCCGCGCGGTAATCCAGCTGTGGAAAATACGTCTGAAACTCATGATCCGCCTCCGCCGTGGCATTCCACATCTGGAGAAATGTCACAGTCAGGCTTGCCACCGCATCTCCCGCAAGACGGATTCCGGTATCCTTCCAGGTTCCGTACGGGTGCGTGATATTAAAATATTCATCCGCAAGATTGTAGCCGCCCGTGTAGCCGATCTTTCCATCCACCACCGTAATCTTTCTGTGATCGCGGTTGTTCATGAAAATGTTTAAGACCGGAAGCACCGGATTGAACACCCTGCACTCTACGCCGATGGCTTCCATGCGCTTGATAAAGCCCGGATCGATAAAGCCGATACTGCCGACATCATCGTAAAACAGGCGTACCTCCACCCCGTGTGCCGCGCGCTCGGCGAGCACGTCCTTAATCCTGCCGAACGCCTCCGCTTCCTCGATCGCGTGATATTCCATAAAGATAAAATGTTCTGCCGACGCGAGATCGTGTAGCTGCGCCGCAAGTCCCTCCGCCGCATCCGGGTAAAATGTCACATCGGTATTCCGGTACACCGGATAATGCCCAAACCGCTTGATATAGCGGCACTGGTTCGCCACCGCAAAATCCTGCTCCTCCAGCCGCCCAAGCACTGCCTCATCCTGGGGAATCTGCTCAAACAGCACCGGTTCAATCGTCTCAAAGCGTCTGCGCATCGCCTTTGCGACCACATTCTTGTGTCCAAACACCAGATATATGCAGAGCCCCAGCACCGGAAACGCCAGAATCAGAATAATCCAGGGCATTTTAAACGCAGCGTTCTCGTGCTTGGCGTAAATGCTTAACGCCACAAGAAATGCTCCTACACTAAAGCATAAACTGATTGCCGTAGAATATGCATTCAACCGCAAAAACAGCAGCAAAATCCACAAAACCTGCAAAAGCAGGGATAATCCTACAAACACAAGTCTTCCCACACTGTTTTTCACATTAGACTTCTGTTCCGTCCGCATCTTCTGTCTCTTCATTCCGCATCCTCTCCTTATCATATCAAAAAAGCTTTCATCTGCAAACCCGGATGAAAGCTCTTTTTTATTCTTATATTGATTTTCTTTTGTAACGCCATCCTAAGCCTCTGCAGACAGCTGTAATCTCGCCGTAATCTCCCGCACTTCTTTCATAATCGCGGCATACATTTCATACTCAAGTCCAACCGGCGACATATGCGGACATTCCTGCTTCATCCGATAGGCCTGTCTTAACAGGCTGCGTTTGTTCTCCTCAAGCTCCCAGATCTGCTCTCTGCTCATAACTTCTCCACTTTCCGCACACCGGCGTCCCCCGCCTTCTTCTGTGCTATTCTCTTCTTGGTGTATATATCTTGTACACACACCTCTACCATCATAGCATATATAGTGGAAAATGCATCAGGAAGTTGTTCGGCATTTTTACCAAATTTTGTGACCGGATTTGAGGACTTTGCCTATTTACAAAACGGCTTTTATCTATTTCTCACAACTGCATCAGCATTTCAAGAGCCTGCTTTTTCATGATACAAATTCCCTGCTCTCTGATATGTGCAATGTGCCCCTGATCGGAGTAATGCGCATCGTCATACTCGATCGTTCCGAACGCAAATGGACGCATCTCCTCCTTGGCAAATCCCGTAAAATCCAGAATCAGATAGTACGCGCCGTCCATCTTGTAGAGACTGCTCTTTGGAATCTTCCCGCGAAAAGCAAGCAGGCTCATCCTGCGCATATTCTCAAAGGAAGAAAAGCGCAGTGCACAGATCATCGGGTCGGTGCGCTTATGCGTTCCCGCAGCGGCTGCCGTATCCGCCGTATCTGCTGCGGCCTGTGCGTTCCCCTCCTCTGCCTTGGCCGTTTTCCCTGATGCAGCGTCCGGATCCAGCTGGCTGATCATATGACTGACCGTATTCACCAGATCCCTCAGTGACACCTCTTTGTCTGCGCCAAAAGTGATCGCCATACTATGATCCTGCAAAAGCTCCGCCTTCACCATCGGAGAGATGCCCTCCATCTGAATATGTTCCTGTTCCTCGACGAGTTCTAAGACAGTATGCATGAATTCCTGCGTGATCTCGCTGTTCGCAATGATCTCATCAATATCGTATCCGAGACTCTCGATCTCCTGTTCCGTCAGTGCACAGCGGATTTTGTTATCACCGATATGTTCTATTTCCATAAATGATCAATCCCATCTATTGTAAAATGTTGTTTTTAAGTGATACCATTATCCTATTTTTTGCACTATTTGTAAAGTGGCAATCCTTAGAATACCTTTTTTTGCATAATGCGGACACTGCCCGCAAAGGATACCGCCAATGTGGCCAGGAAAACCAGAAACACTACCGCAGTCACGGCCGCAGGATTTAACTGCGCAGACCACCTCAGCCCTCCCGCAAAATTCTCCGGCAGAAGCTTCCTTGCTGCAATTGTAGCCCCAAGCACCGCAAACCCCAGAATCATGGTTGCTGTCCTGCTTTTTTCCATACCGTATTTCAGGCTGACCGGAAGCATGACTGCCAGAAAAATTGTCATCTCTAATAAAATAAGGAACATGGGCATCAGCCATTCTAAAAGAGACACCACATCTCCCCGGATATAATCTGCCACAAAACCGGCCGCTGCGGAAACTGCCCAGAAACCACCGCCGCAAAGCATCATAAATACATATTTTTCCAGCACATAATCTTTTCTGGTCACCGGAAGCGTGAACAGAAACAGATAGCCGTGATCAAATTCGTCATACGAGATCGTGTTTACTGTAAAAAGCATGCCGAACATGGTACAATATCCCACAATGATCTGCGCTGGCTGACCGCTGCAAAGAAAAATGAGCGCAATCAGAATGATAATCGTAAAATACCGCTTCTGCCCTGCCAGAATCCGAAAATCCTTCGTCAATAATCCTTTCATAGCTTCTCCCCCCTCGCTGTCAAAATCAGAATATCATCAATGCTGCCTTTTTCCATCACAAGATCCGGGTAATTTTCCTGATAATACCGGCGCTCGTTCGTCAGCAGGCGATAACCGTACGCTTCCCGCATTCCGGCAAGCAGATATCTACGGTCCAGCGCCTGATACTGCCGCTCATCCACTTTTAAGATACCATATGAATCCAGAAGAACATCCGTCTCCCCGTGAAGCACGATCTTCCCCCGGTCAATCATATAGATATCATCGCAGAACTTTTCCAGATCGCTGGAGATGTGGGAGGATATCAGCACAGATCTCGGTGCTCCGCCGGTTCCCTCCGAATCCAGATATTCCTGCAGTTCTTCAAACATCGCCTCTCTGGACATCACATCGAGTCCCAGCGTCGGTTCGTCCAGAATCAGCAGGCCAGCGTCATGTGACATCGCAATCAGCAATTTCAGCTTTGCCTGCATCCCGGTAGAAAAATCTTTGATTTTTTTGTTCGCCGGAAGTTCATACCGCTGACATTTTTCCAGGAACCTGGCCTCATCAAATCTGGTATACAGATTCCGCAGAATGGCGGTGACATCCCGGACGGTAAGGAACTGGCTGAAGCCCGAATCCGCAAGGGATACCCCGATCCGCTCCCGGTCTTTTGCAGTCAGTTCTGTATATGGTTTTCCGAAGATCCTTATCTCACCCGTCTCCGGCGGCACCAGCCCCAGCAGAATCTGAAATGTCGTCGTTTTTCCCGCTCCGTTCGCCCCGACAAATCCGGTTGCCATCCCGGGCTGCACTTCCATGGAGCAGTCCAGTTGAAACGACCCGTATGCCTTTGTTACTTTGTTCAGTTGCACCATCCCATCATTCATATGATTCTCCATTCCTGTGATTGCACTCCTATGCTTCCAAAAACAATTCCAGAACCGCCCGCAGTTCTTCGTCGCTCATGCCATACGCCCGCGCCTTCGCCACCAGCTGTTCCATCCGCTGCTCGATCTCTCTTTTCTGTTCTTCCGCAAGCAGTGACGGATTCACCCCGAGCACAAAGCTGCCCTTGCCATGCACCGTTGCGATCAGCTGCTCCTCCTCAAGGGCATCATATGCCTTTTTTACGGTGAGAGCGCTCACCTTAAGATCTTTTGCAAGCATTCTCACACTGTCAAGTGGCGCTCCCTCCCGCAGGGTTCCCTGCAGGATCTGTTTTTTTATCTGCTCTACGATCTGCTCATAGATCGGCTGCATCGATGTGTGATCCACAATTATCTTCATTTTTTTGTATTCTCCTCCACCTCTGCGCAGTATGTAGGTTTTCCTTCGACAAACAGTATATAACAGTATAGAACTGTCGTCAACTGTTATATACTGTTTATTACAAAACAATGGTTGCTTTTATATAAAAAATCCCGGTCTTAAGACAGAACTGTCATTCTCTGTCCGCGAACCAGGATTTCCTCTCTCATCGTTCCTTTTTATCTCTTTATAGTGTTATCAGTCAATTCTGATATTTCTCACATCAAAAGCTTATTGTTTCTTAATTGCATCCATCTCATTCGTCCAATGCAAGAAATGCATCTTTTATTGCAGACACGTCCTCGTCGAAGCCCATGACATATAAAATCACATCCCCGATGCTCTCCACCGCAACGCTCTCCGCTTCCACGCAGATCCATTTTGCAGGATTGGCATTGTCCAAAAGCGTCTGTTTTGCCTTCGGCACATCGGTTCCGTCCGGCACGCGCAGCACAACACACTGATATGCCACCGACGTCATCATCGGCGCAGAATATGCCGAGTCGGTATACGTGATCTCATCTGTCCCCAGCACATACTCTTCCATATCCGCGTCGATCGTCGTCATCTCATAATCCTGCATGGCATCCCGCATGGATTCATCCAGATCGGCCGTTTCGTAAACTTTGTTTAAAATGTCAATACAGCTTCCGCTCAGTGCCTCCGCTTCCTCAGAAGCGGTCGTCTTCCCGCAGGCGGCAAAAGAAAACAACATCACAAACATCATTCCCACCGCAGCCACGCGCTTCCCGTATCCTGCCCTGCCGTCCATTTTACGGTTCTTTCCGGTTCTTTTTCCCATATCCTCTCTGTGATCTCCTTTTTGATTGAAATTTTCTACTTTATATAGAGTAAAACAGGCTTTTGGAGATAGTCTGTCCAAAAGCCTGTGTCTTTATTGCTGTCGCTTTACGCTATTTTTCTTCCGGCATCTGAATGCGGATATGAACGTCGTCCAGCTGCTTCTGATCTACAGTCGCCGGTGCTCCCATCATGATATCCATCGCGTTCTTGTTCATCGGGAACGGGATGATCTCACGAATGCTCTCCTCGCCGCAGATCAGCATAATCATACGGTCAACACCCGGAGCGATTCCTGCGTGTGGCGGTGCTCCGTAGCAGAATGCATTGTACATGGCAGGGAATTTTGCCTTCACATCCTCCTCGCCGAGACCAACCAGTTCAAATGCCTTGATCATGATCTCCGGGTCATGGTTACGAACCGCACCGGAGGAAAGCTCTACGCCGTTGCACACCAGATCGTACTGGTAAGCAAGGATGGAAAGCGGCTCCTCGTTGCAGAGTGCGTTCATACCGCCCTGCGGCATGGAAAACGGGTTGTGACAGAACTCCAGTTCTCCGGACTCCTCGCCGATCTCATACATCGGGAAATCTACGATCCAGCAGAATTCGTAGCAATCCTTTTTCATGTGCTTCTCGCTCGCAGCGCCAAGCAGTCTGCGGAGTACGCCTGCGGTCTTCTGCGCTGCCAGCTTCTTGCCGGCGGTCAGACCGATAAAGTCACCCGGCTTCAATCCGAGGGCAGCAATGACTGCCTCCTTGCGCTCCTGCAAGAACTTGGAGATACCTCCCACAAATTCGCCGTTCTCGTCCAGCTTGAACCAGTATGCCTTGTTGGCCGTCTGCACTTCCACCTCAGCACAGATTCCGTCGATCACTTTTCTGGTCGCGGTAAATCCGTCCACGACAACCGCTTTTACGGTCTGTCCCTCGAACGGACCGAATCCGCAGTCTGCCATGACCTCCGTCGCATCCTGCAATACCAGATCAATGCGGAGATCCGGCTTGTCGGTGCCGTACTTGTCCATGGACTCCAGATACGGAATGCGCACGAACGGAGCCTTGGAAGCAGCCTTGTATACACCATACTTCTCAAATACCGGCGGCAGCACCTCCTCGACAACGGAGAACACATCCTCCTGGGAAGCAAATGCCATCTCCATATCGAGCTGATAGAACTCTCCCGGAGAACGGTCTGCTCTAGCGTCCTCATCACGGAAACACGGTGCAATCTGGAAATAGCGGTCGAATCCGGACGCCATTAAAATCTGCTTAAACTGCTGTGGTGCCTGCGGCAGTGCATAGAACTTGCCCGGATGATTTCTGGCCGGTACCAGATAATCTCTCGCACCTTCCGGGGAAGAACAGGTCAGAATCGGAGTCGTGATCTCCAAAAATCCCAGCTCGTTCATCTTATTGCGAAGCTCTGCCACGATGCGGCTTCTGAGCACGATCTTGCTCTTGACCGACGGATTTCTCAGATCCAGATAACGATATTTTAATCTGGTGTTCTCATCCGCCTCTCTGGACTGGTTGATCTCAAACGGAAGTGCATTGTAAATACACTTTCCAAGGATCTCGATCGCTTCCGGCACGACTTCAATCTCTCCGGTCGGAAGCTCTGTATTCTTATTGGAGCGCTCTCTGACGGTTCCTGTCACGGAAATGGTGGACTCCTTGTTCACCCCGTCCAGCTTCTCCATCATCTCTTCTGTCTCAACGACAATCTGGGTCGTTCCATAGAAATCTCTTAAAATAAGAAATCCCAGGTTCCTGCTGACCTTACGGAGATTCTCGTACCATCCGACGAGCGTTACTTTCTCTCCCGCATTGGAAAGACGCAGCTCATTACAGTTATGTGTTCTCGACTGTGTCATTTTCTTAACTCCCTTGTATCAATCTAAAAATGTTCTTCAATTCTGTCCGGGCAGCAGCCTGTCCGGCGCTTTTTCTATCTTACACCATGAAACGCGATTTTTCAACGGTTTTATCCGTTCTAAATAATTCTGACAAACACTCCGATAAGCACGAACACAAGGATCGTCAATCCAAATCCACGCAGCGTTATCTTTGTTCTCCGTAACGGATCTTTCAGTGCCTCCTCCAGACAAATCATCTCAAGTTCATCCAGCACACGCCATAATTCCGGATAATCACGACTGTTAAACTCATATTTTATGTCTTCCACGCGTCTGCCTATGTAACGGCATGCTTCCTCCGACCACTCCTGTGCCCTCACATGTGCACCAATTTGTCTCCAGAACTCTGGTTCTTTGTACAGGGTAATCGCCAACTCCGATTGCAGGAACTCTTCCCAGCGTTTCTTCTGGGTTCCTTCCCCCTGCAATGTGAGACCTCGCAGCCGCTCCGGCAGCTCCTCTGTCAGCATTTTCCTGCTTCTCTCCTGTCCGGCACGAATGCGTGCAAAATACTCCTGCCATTGTGCTTCTGTCTCATCGGTTTCAGGCTGTCCGTACTCCTTCTCCAGCGCCCCGTCCCGCTCTTTTAAGCCTTCCCGTGCCACCGGTTTCACCGGACTTGGAACCGTCCTGCTTCCGTTCAGATCACTTTCTTTCTCTTGTCTTTTCGCGTATTGAATGGCGCGCTGGTAAGCATCGTGAAGCACTGCCCACTCCTCTGGCTTTTCCTCCCTGTGACAGTTCTTTACTCTGGCAGCATACACTTTTTTGATCTGTTTTTGATCTGTAGTCTGGGAAATTCCCAGTATCTCCCATATTGTCATATTCTTCTAGCTGGTCAGATGTCCGCCCCTCCACAATTCATATTCCTGTTCCTCTTTGCGGTAATCCACCTGATCCTGCGCATCGACCGCCTGCTTACTACTCTCATACCACCGGGAAAAACCGTCTGCTGTTCCCTCAAATGCCGCCTCCTGCAGACACTGCTCCTCCACATAGTCCAGAAACAGATTCAGCTGTTTTCTGCCCTTGTTGATGGAGAGGACGTCCTGTCTTCCCAGATAATAGTTAAAATACTGTACACGACTGTCAATCTGTTCCCGGATATATCCCGTTGTCTCACGATGCAGCTTTTCAGCACGCGCAAGCACCAGCCTGTTTTCCTCAAGATCTCTCGGATGAATCTTCAGTTTATTCAACTGCTCCAGTCTTTTTTTCAGTTCCTTTTCTGATAATTTGATTTTATCATTCCGGATCACGAGCTGTTTTTCTTGTCCTGTCGATACGACGTGTACATCTACCACCAGAATTCCATTGATATCGTAAGTATAACGCACCCGCACCTTCTCTTTTCCTTCCGGTCCGACAGGAACCGGAACCGTGATGCTTCCCAACAGCAGATTGTCTTCCGCGTACATTGCTTCCCCCTGGTATACCTTGAACCTCATTTTGGTCTGCCTGTCATGTGCCGTCGTCATAATAGTCTCCCTGCTGACCGGGAGCGCCATGTTCCTCTCAATCAGCACATCACAGAGATCACGATTCGGATCTGCTTCGTTGTATTGGGACACGCTGAGAGAAAACGGACAGATATCCGTAAGAAGCATATCGCGAATATCCGCATTGCGTTCCTTGATGCCTGCATACACTCCGGCGCCGAGCGCGATCATATAATCCGGGCTGACAACCGCAATATCCGTGCGCTGCAACAGATAATTCAAATACTTTTGCACCACCGGCATTTTACAGGACCCTCCAACAAGCACTACCGCATCTACTTCTCCGGCACTCTTCTGCCCGTCCGACAACACACGCCGGATCGGTTGTGCCATCCGTTCAAACAGCGGCTCCGCCTGCAGGATCAGCTCCTTTCTGGAGACCTCCATCCGATATTCTCTCCCAGCAAGTGTCACACACATCTGTGCAGTCTCCTGACCGGTCAGTTCAAACTTACAGTTTTCCGCACGTTCCAACACAATTGCCGCATCCTCAGCTGAGAAGCGGTTTTCAGAAAGTCCGCACGACTTCCAGAACATATCTGCAATCAACCGGTCAAAATCACTGCCGCCGAGATGATTGTCTCCGCTGACCGCCAGAATCTCCACAATGTTATCAAAACACTCTACTAATGACACATCGAGCGTTCCCCCTCCAAAATCAAACACCAGCATGACGGCATCCTCCATCTGGCTTCGGCACTGATAATATAACGATGCAGCCGAAGGTTCATTGATGATGCGCTCCACATGAAATCCTGCCAGTTCCCCCGCATTTTTTGTTGCATTTCTTGCAAGGTCGTTAAAATATGCCGGTACACTGATGACCGCTTCCGTAATCTCCTCCCCCAGATAATGCTCCGCGTCTTCCTTTAATCTTTTTAACACAAGCGCGGAAAGTTCCTCCGGACGGTATTTTTTTCCGGCGAGCGAATATATCTTTTCCGTTCCCATAAATCGTTTAAAAACGCTTACCGTATCCTCCGGGTGCGTAACCAGACGCTCCTTTGCAATTTTTCCCACGTACACCGTGCCATCTTTGCCTATACTAACTACACTAGGCGTCAGATAGTCTCCAAACGCATTCGGAATCAGATGACTCTCTCCGTTTTCCCACACTGCCGCCGCACTGTTTGTCGTTCCAAGATCAATACCGATAATTCTTCCCATATGCCCTCCATCTGCAAGCTGTTTCTCTTTTTTTACTTTATACCGTTCGTAATCTCCTTTAAGAAACGTGCACATCCACGCGAAGCTTTTTTATGTAATAGAAACGAAGTTTCCCATTATGTAAAAAACGCCATAGATCATCCTATGGCGTTCTCTGTCAGATCATTTCCGGATCAGTCTTTGTAAAACTCGACAATGTCCTTGTAGCCCTCGGCTGTCAGCTTCTCTTTCTGGAACTTCTTGTTCTTGTTCATGCGCACGACAAGCACCTGCTTCCCGGCAACACGCTCCTCCTGTGCCCTGGCGATCACTTTCGATACCTGCTCCGAGGTACAGCCTTTTTCAATGAGGTATGCCACCTTCGGGCGCTGCATCGGCACGGTAAAACCGCTCTCCATCAGAAGAAGAATGATGCGCTCAAAGCCGATGGAGAATCCGCACGCCGGAACGTCATTTCCGGTGAACTTGCCGACCATCTTGTCGTAACGTCCGCCGCCGCCGCACGCTGCTCCCAGCTCCGGCATTGCGATCTCAAAAATCGTTCCTGTATAATAGCTCATTCCGCGCACAAGCGTCGGATCAAATACCATCTTAAAGTCGGCTGTCTTCGCCGTCTCCACACTATCGATAATCTCCTGGAGATTCTGCTCCACCTCCGGCTCCAAAAAGCCCTGTAAGGTGTCCGCCAGATATTTGATACCGTTCTGCGCCTTTGATACGCCCTCAAACAGTGCCAGATACTTATCAATCGACTCCTTCGTATAGCCTTCCTTGGCAAGTTCTTCCGCTACACCGTCAAGACCGATCTTATCCATCTTGTCCAGAATGATGAATACGGTATCATATTCTTCCTCCGGGAAACCGCTGTACGCTGCCATCGCCTTTAAGATGCGGCGCTCATTGATGCGGATCTCAAAATTCTTGAATCCGAGTCTGCCGATCGTCGTTGTCGTCGCAAGGATCAGCTCGATCTCCGCGAGATTGCTCGGCTCACCGATAATATCAATATCACACTGCATAAACTGGCGGTAACGTCCACGCTGCGGGCGGTCTGCACGCCACACACTGCCCATCTGCAGTGCCTTGAACGGGGACGGGAGATCATTGGCGTTGTTCGCATAGAAACGGACTAACGGCACCGTCAGATCGTAACGCATTCCAAAATCGACCAGATCCGCCTCTTCCTTTGCTTCCGCGATCTTTAACTTCTCACCACGCTTCATCACTTTGAAGATCAGCTTCTCGTTCTCGCCGCCCTGCTTATTGCTCAAATTTGCAATGTTCTCCATGCAAGGTGTCTCGATCGGTGTGAATCCAAAACTGCGGTAGGTCTCCTTAATAACCTGCTGCACGTAATCCCGGATCTGCATCTCTTCCGGTAAAATATCTTTCATGCCGTTGACCGGCTTCTTGCTTAATGCCATGAGCGTTCCTCCATTTTCTGCCTTATATCCTCCGATTATTATACGTTTTGTGTTCCTGCACGTCAAGCATCAAGGACCATACAATCATTTATCGCAAATATGATCCTGTCGTTAAAAAATCACTTCAAAAACTGTGCCCCCAGACGGATTGTCCCTGATTTCTATATTGCCATCATGCACTCTCACAATTTCATAAACCAGCGCAAGTCCAAGGCCTACTCCCCCCAGTTCCCTGCTTCTGGATTTATCCACACGAAAGAATGGTTCAAATACCCGTTTTCTGAGTTCCTCTGGAATTCCGCTTCCTGTATCCTCTACGGAAAGAAAAACATGTTTTTCTTTCCACTCAGCCGTCACAACAACCTGTCCGCCCGGACGATTGTATTTTATAGCATTCTCAACAAGATTATATACCAGTCTGTAAATAAGGATATCGCTTCCCACCATAGTTACATCCTTACATTTTCCAATAAGCCTTATATTTTTCTCCATTGCAAGTGGTTCCAGATCCGTCAGAACCTCTTCTACAAGTGCATCAACCATGATTTTTTCATCACGTACCACAATCTGAAGTTCACTCATATCCAAAAGAATCTTTACCATCCTGCTGAGTCTTTCGTTCTGCTCCGTCATCATGGCAATTGTCTTTTCCGCACATTCGTCATTGCCCGGGTGCTCCGTCGAATTATATAAATCAAGCTGTACCTGCATCAGCGACAACGGTGTACGAAACTCATGTGCGGCGTTTGCAGTAAATTGCCTCTGTACCTCAAATGCTTCTGAGAGGCGTTCCAGCATCTTGTTGTAAGAAACACTGAGCCGGTTTAATTCCTTAACTTCATTCTCTTCGATCCTCGAATCTGCCAGATTTTGTGCCTGCACTTTCTCAATTTTATCTGAAAAATTTCTAAGCGGTTTAAGTACATGTCCGCTTAGAAAATATGTGGCAACACCTCCAAGAAGCGCAAGCAGTGTAGAGAACAGCAAGCTTCTTTTTTTATAATCTGCTTTGTTGTTATATACCTGAATGGAAAAATCATCTGCAAAATCATCCCATTTATCATCTGGAATATTAATATATATTTCATCAGCCTCCTTACTGTTGTCCTCATCACTCTGGGCATCAACAGTATCCTGGAGCAAATCAATATAATACACACCGTTCTTATATACAAACAGGGTAAGGCATCCACATATGACTGCAATAAACAATGTAGTTATGATAGTAAGTCTCCACTGAAGTGACATTTTTTTCATTGTTCTGATTCCTCTCGCATCTTATAACCCTCACCAACCTTGTTCACAATCGGATCATATCCCAGCACCGCCTTGAGTTTTTTTCTGAGAGAAGACATATGTACCCTGATAGCTCCGCTAAAACTATCCACAGATGCATCCCATACATGCTCCATCAGTTCTTCCTGGCTTACCGGTCTGCCCTGATTAAGAAGCAGATATTCCAAAATTCCACTTTCTTTTCTGGTCAAAGGCACCCTCTCTTCTTTTGCATATGCCTCTCGCTTTTTTGTATCGAACCTTATGTCCCCATTATTCAGGCAAACATCTCTCTGTACAAATTTACGTCTTGTCAGGCTTCTGATCCGCGCCTCAAGCTCCTGCAGATGAAATGGTTTTTCCATGTAATCATTGGCTCCTGCATCCAGCCCTTCCACTTTATCCGCTATCTGGCTTCGCGCAGACAGAATCAGCACCTTTGTCTCCTCATTCTCCCGCCTGAGTTCCCTTAGAATATCCATTCCATCTATGCCCGGTAAATTCAGGTCAAGAACAATCAGATCATATTCCTCCGTCAGGACATATTCAAGCGCCTCGCTTCCATTATAAGAGGTATCCACCTCATAGCCAACATCATACAGACTTTTTGCAATTGTATCACACAATTCTTTTTCATCTTCAACAATCAATAATCTCAAAATATTTCTCCCGCTTCTTAACAAGGATTTTACATCCACTATTGTATAATACTAATGTCAGCTGGTCAACAAAGACAATAACAGCAAACGAAAGGAGTAATCTGTCTGATGCGGAAAAAAATATCACAGTTCGCTTTATTCATCACCGGTACACTTATGATCGGTTATGGTGCAATCAGAGGCGAAGCAGCTACCGTGCTTGGCAAAGCAATTAAATTATGTCTGGAGTGTGTGGGAATTGGATAAAAGAACAACTATACGATCAAAAAAAGCAGCCCGGGTACGCGGGTGGATACAGGCAGCTGCCACATTGCTTACCAACATTCATATTCCAAATTTATTTAAAGGAAAAATATATCAGGGAAATGCCAAAACAGTATGTGTGCCGGGATTAAACTGTTATTCCTGCCCTGCAGCTGCAGGCGCCTGCCCAATTGGAGCTTTTCAGGCAGTCGTCGGATCCTCAAATTTTAAATTTTCGTACTACATAACCGGCTTTTTCATTCTGCTCGGTGTGACACTTGGAAGATTTATATGTGGATTTTTATGTCCTTTTGGATGGTTTCAGGATCTACTTCATAAAATCCCCGGGAAAAAATTTTCTACGGCCAGGCTAAAGCCTTTGAGATACCTGAAGTACATCATTCTTATCGTTTTCGTTATAGCACTGCCGATGCTCGTGACGAACTCCATAGGAATGGGGGATCCGTTTTTCTGTAAATACATTTGTCCACAGGGCGTTTTGGAGGGTGCCATACCTCTGTCCCTCGGGAATTCCGCCATACGCTCTGCACTTGGCAGGCTGTTTTCTTTTAAATGCCTTATTTTAATTACTGTTATTGTCTTAAGTATTTTGTTTTACAGACCTTTTTGCAAATGGCTTTGTCCCCTTGGTGCAATTTATTCACTTTTTAATAAAATATCCTTTCTCAACATCAAGGTCGAAAACAGTAAATGTGTCGGATGCGGTCTGTGTTCAGGTGCATGTAAAATGGATGTCGATGTCCGGAAGACTCCAAATCATCCGGAATGTATACGATGCGGCGCCTGTATGAAAGCCTGTCCAAAGGATGCAATCCATTACCAATTTATGGAAAAAACATGTAGCAGCAATCTCAATAACCAGCAATAGCCAGCCGGCAGCTATTTAATTCTTATCATTTAAAGGAGTATTTATCATGAAAACAAAAAGAAACATTATCGCACTTTTTACACTCTGTACCGCATTATCAATCACCGGATGTGCCGGGCAGGAGACTTCAAAAACAGAGAACACGCAGAATACTGCTGCTGTATCCGCCAGCGAATCATCTGCCGATGACTCCAATGCAGCGCTTGATGATTTATATCAGCAGGAAAACCAGATCTTTGCAGATCATAAAGATGTATGGGACAAGGTTTTTGGCATGATGAATAAAAGTACTGCTGATCCAGATGGAAATTATGCTGATTATCTTGCTGATACTGTCGAAGCAAACAAGACTTCGTTTACAGACAGCGAGTTAAAAACTCTTACCGATGATATTAAGACCATTCGTAAAATCGAAGAACAGATCACTGAAATTGAAAGCCAAAATGCTGTATCCGATACTTCCGGCGCCAAAAATGATTCCGATGATACAGCCCCTTTCCAGAATTTCTCCGGAAAAGATTTTGATGGCAATGCCGTTGATCAGAATTTGTTTTCCGGGAATGCCGTAACTGTCATAAATTTCTGGTTTACCGGCTGTAAGCCTTGTGTTGCTGAATTATCTAAACTTAACGAATTAAATGATGCTATTAAATCAATGGGGGGCGAAGTTATTGGTATTAACACCGAAACTTTTGATGAAAATGAAGCTGCTATAAAAGAAGCAAAAAAAATCCTTGAAAGCCAGGGCGCCGCTTATCGCAATCTTTCCATTGACTCTGATTCAGCCGCCGGTAAATATGCTGCTGATATTATGGCATTTCCAACAACAATTTTAGTCGATAGAAATGGTAATATAATAGGCGAACCTATGCTCGGCGGAATCGATAACCAGGACAACTATGATGCTTTGATGAAGCAGATCCAGTCTGTGATTGATGCTGACAGTGCAAACAAGTAAATTCTGACATTCTGTAGCATCAATGACCATTCACAAATGCGAAAAAGGACATTTCTAAGTAATTAGAAATGTCCTTTGGCATACTCCCGAGAATACTATCCCAGCAGATAGCACTCTCCCCTCTGAATCAATTCTGTTCTTCATCCAGCCATTCTTTTAGCTTTTTCTGTAACAGTTTTTTATCTGGCAAATATAATTTATACTCTTTTGCATAAATTTCTCCTTCAACTTCCGAGTATCATGAATGTTCTTTCACATACTGCAAAAATTCCGGTGTCTTTGACCAGTATTTTACACCCCAGTTTTCAAAATTCCATTCTTCCATGTAATCATTGCACTCGAAATCAACATAATATATTTCTTCGTTATTTACAACAAAATTCGTTGGAAAATAATCAATATTTGTATTGGCAGCATATAACAGCGCACACATTCTATGCAATTGCTCGATATAGTCAGTTTTCATCTTGTCTTCTAAAACCAACTGATAAATCGTGTCGCCGTCAATAAACTCCTTCAAAATGCGTTCATTTTTCACATCTGCTTCAAGCATGGCAGGCATCTTTATTCCGATTTCTTTCAATTTCTTGTAATCCCTGATTTCTGCCTCAAGCTTGTTTCCGAACTGATAATAATCACAAGGTTCATGATGTATCTGCTTCAAAACATACCTGTTATTTCCAGACTCTGCCAAATAAGAATATCCACCTTTTCCCTTTCCTAGCAATTTAATTATTGTATAGCTTTTCCCATTTACGGTCATTTCTTTATTCATGTGTTTTCTCCTTTGTTCTACATCACATTGATTACTGATTTGTAATATTCTGCTTCAATATTACAATAGAAATATAGTTTTCACAAAGGTTAAACGTGTAACCCGCCACAAAATTCTCATTCGATTTTTGTGATATTTCCCCATATTTCAAATTTTCTGGAATGTCATGAAACTCTTCCTGAAAAATTTCAATAATGAAATTCTCTCTGAAATCACGAAAACTCAGGTGTTACTTCTTTCCAAAGAAGGTATTGTAGACACTTCTTTTATTAGCTCATTTTGCTCCTAACGCTGTGTTATTCATGTTCTTTTTCTCCTAGAATAAGTGACTATAACAGAAAAGGACGAACTCATCTGCTAAAATGAATTCGTCCTTTAAGGCACAGTTATTAGGTTGTTTCAATACATCTCGCAGGTTATTCCGTATTATTGGATACTTTTTTGATGTACTATTTCAGGATGAATAACCCTTTTATTCTTCTGCAAAAAGCTTCTGCTTCCGCTGTATCATCTCATCAATCCTTGCGATATACTGCGCTACATCCTTGACATTCTCGGCACGTTCAATCCGGTGCGTGCCATCCGGATTCGGCTCTGTCCAGACACGTTTTGTCGAAGCTCCCGCTCCGCATGCCACAATGGTCTGTTTCTCCTCCATAATCAGCACATTGTACACGCCCGCCATGCCTTCTTTTGCATAGCCGACGTTCTCCAGATTGCCCGCCATACCTTTCTGCCGGTACAGATAATATGGAAAAAGCCCCATCTGCGCCGCACAGTCCGCAACCAGATCCATGTGCTCCTGCGTGTTGATGATCTTGTAATCCTTATAATCTTCCTTGAACATATTCAGCCGCGCTGCCCGCTTGAGTGCCAGCGAATGTACGGTCAGATTGTCCGGTGCAAGCTCTGCCACCTGCTCCATCGTCCGGCGCACATCGTCCAGTGTCTCTTCTGGAAGTCCCATGATCAGATCCATGTTGATATTGTCAAACCCGAGTTCTCTTGCCATGTGAAAACTCTCCACCGTCTGCCCCACCGTGTGATGTCTGCCGATCAGCTTTAATGTCTCCTGCTTCATGGTCTGCGGATTGATCGATATGCGCGAGATTCCATGCTGTCTCAACACCTTTAATTTTTCGTATGTAATGCTGTCCGGTCTTCCCGCTTCCACCGTGAATTCCAGGCAATACGACAAATCAAAGCTGCATTTAATTTTCCGGATCAGTCTGTCCAGCTGATAAGGTTCTAATGTCGTCGGTGTACCGCCGCCGATGTAGATGGAATTTAAATGTCTGCCCGCAAACTTCACCGCTGCAAACTCTATCTCCCGCTCCAGCGCATCCAGGTAGGAATCCACACGCTTCGCCCACGATGCAATCGGATAGGAGGTAAACGAGCAATACAGACAGGTCGTCGGACAGAACGGTATCCCGATATACAGGCTGTACCCGTTGTCATAATCGATCTTGGAAAGCAGGGAGAGCTCCCTCTCTGCAATGTCTGTCGCAAGGCAGATCTTCTCATCCGACGCAAAATAAGTCTGCTTCATATACGTATAGATCTCGTCCCGGCTTTTTCCCTCTTCGAGCAGCTTCATCGGAATCTTGGTCGGCCGGATTCCCGTGAGCGTTCCCCACGGCAGATACTGACCGGTCGCATCCGACAGAAGCGCATACAGATTCTGTTTCAGCCGGTTCTTCGTCTCCGGGCGGTCTAAAGGATCGACTGCAAAGGTACGCTCCACCGCAGGCGCCGTCTCTCCCTGCTGCCAGCGCAGCGTTATCGCATCGTCCGTGTACTCCACATGCATGCGGGATGTCACTGGCTCGTCATACTCCTTCTTTTCCGCGGATACTCCGACATATTCCGACGGATAAAATGCCTTGATGAGTGAATGGATATCGTACTCAAATTCCGGCTGATTCAATGTTACTTCTATCATATCTGACTCTTTTCTAAACTAAATATTATATCATCTTTTTGCGCTGCTTTCTGCGCATCCGAAGTTCCGCAGGAACTTCTAATATGAATCCGATAGGATTCATTATATCATATGCGTCTTTGCTTCGGCAAAAGTCCGGAAAACCTCTGGTTTCCCGGATCATACGCTTACAGATATGGATTGTATCTGCGCTCTGTTCCGATCGTCGTGGTGTCATTATGTCCGGTGTAGACGGTCACTTCATCCGGAAGCGGCAGTAACTTCTCCTTGATGCCGCGAATCAGCGCCGAAGCGCTCCCCTTCGGAAAATCCGTCCTTCCGACCGACTGGGCGAACAGCGTATCCCCGGAAAAAAGGGCGTCCTGATAGGCAAAATAATAACAGCAGCCACCCACCGTGTGTCCCGGTGTAAACAATACCCGGATATGGAATCCCGCGAGATCAAACTCCTGCTCATCCTTCAGAAATACATCCGCGTGATAGGTCGTCTCCGCTCCCGCCCATCCGCTTAAGTTCAGCTTTGGATCATCGAGGGTCTCTCTCTCATGCTTCTCGGCATAGACCTTGATACCAAAATGCGCTGCGACTTCCGCAGCGCCCCCGGCATGGTCAAAATGTCCATGTGTCAATAAAATTGCAACAGGATTTAACTTTTCTTCCTCTATGATCTGTATCAGACGATCCGCATTTGCCCCCGGATCAATCAGAATCATCTCTTTCGTCTCATCATTGACCGCGAAATAGCAGTTCGTCTGCACCGGTCCTACCACATACTGTTCTACCTTAAGAGGCGCCATCTTTTTCCCTCCGTCTGCCTTTCCTGCTTCATCAGCCTGTCGTTCTCACAATATCAATCACGCTGTCGATCTGGCGCAGCTTATCAATCACGCTGCCCAGCTCCTCTCTGCCCTTCGTGCTGAAGGACACATCGATCGTCGCCACGCCCTGTTTGCTCGTCTTGGAGTGGATCGCATCAATATCGATCTCACGCTCCGTGAACACTCTCGTGATGTCGACCAGAAGTCCGGTACGGTTGTTACCAAAAATCTTGATCTCCGCGCGATACAGTCCGTTGCTGCCGTCCTGACCGTCATGCTGCCATTCCGCATCGATCAGACGCTCCTTCTCCATATCCGACAAGTTGATGATATTGATACAGTCGGTTCTGTGGATGGACACGCCGCGTCCCCTCGTCACAAAACCCACGATCTCATCTCCCGGCACCGGGCTGCAGCACTTGGAAAAATGAACAGCGACATCGTAAAGTCCCTTGACAATGATTCCGCTCTTGGAGCGCTTCGCCGACTCCGGATTCTTGTTCTCGGAACCGATGGTCTCAAGAACCTCCTCGTCCGTGATCCGCGCCAGATGATCCCGCTTATATTCCTCGTACATCTTATTGACAATCTGGCCTTCCTTTAAGCCGCCGTGTCCAATGGTCGCCAGACAGGAATTCCAGTCATGGAAACCATATTTTCTCAGCACTTTCTCCTGGTATTCCGGCTTGTTGATGTCTGCAAAGTTGATTCCCTTCGCCTTGCAGGACGCCACGAGAAGCTCCTTGCCGCGCGTAATATTTTCTTCCTTCAGCTCACTGCGGAACCACTGGTTGATCTTATTCTTCGCCTGGGTACTCTTTACGATGTTCAGCCAGTCACGGCTTGGTCCCTTGGAGTTCTGCGAAGTGATAATCTCGATCCGGTCACCGTTCTGGATGACATAATCGATCGGAACCAGCTTTCCGTTGGCTTTTGCACCGATCATTTTGTTGCCGACCGCGGAGTGAATGCTGTACGCAAAATCAATCGGCGTCGACCCGTTCGGCAGGTTCTTGACATCGCCGGTCGGTGTAAAGCAGAATACCGTGTCCGAAAAAAGATCCAGATCACTCTTTAAAAGGCTCATGAACTCCTTATTATCAGACATGTCGCGCTGCCACTCCAAGATCTGGCGCAGCCAGCTTAACTTCTCCTCCTCCGTGACAGTCATCGGCACTGCCGCGCCGCCGTTGTTGCTCGCTTCCTTATATTTCCAGTGCGCCGCTATACCGTATTCCGCTGTCCGGTGCATCTCATAGGTACGGATCTGGATCTCAAACGGCTGTCCGGTCGGTCCGATTAACGTCGTGTGAAGCGACTGGTACATGTTCGGCTTCGGCATCGCGATATAATCCTTAAAACGGCCCGGGATCGGCTTGTACATCTCGTGAATCACACCAAGCGCCGCATAGCAGTCCTTGACGGAATCCACGATGATGCGGATGGCGAACAGATCGTAGATCTGGTCGAGCGTTTTGTCCTGATTCACCATCTTCTTATAAATGCTGAAAAAATGCTTCGCGCGTCCCTCAATCTCCGCCACGATGCCCGCCGCCTTGATATGTGCGCGCACTTCCTCCACGAGCGACTGCACGTAGTCGTCGCGCACACTCTTGCGCTGGTCAATCTGACGCACAAGGTCGTAGTATGCCTCCGGCTCCAGATACTTTAACGAGAGATCGTCAAGTTCAATCTTGATCTTTGAAATACCGAGCCGCTGTGCAATCGGGCAGTAGATCTCCTGCGTCTCACGCGCAATGCGGATCTGTGCCTCCTTGGACTGGTACTTTAATGTACGCATATTGTGAAGCCGGTCTGCAAGCTTGATTAAGATAACCCGGATATCTTTTGCCATGGCGAGGAACATCTTGCGCAGGTTCTCCGCCTGCATCTCTAAGCGCTCCGCAGAACGGTCCTTCTGATCGTGATTATGGCTGTTGTCCGCGAGATGCAGATGGCGCAGCTTCGTCACTCCGTCCACGAGAAGCAGCACTTCCTCGCTGAACTCCTCCTTGATCTCATCCGCCGTCATGACCGTGTCCTCAAGCACATCATGAAGCAGACCTGCCGCGATCGTCTCCTTGTCAAGCTCCAGCTCTGCTAAAATGATTGCCACGCACAGCGGATGCACAATATACGGCTCACCAGATTTGCGCGTCTGTCCCTCATGCGCGTCCCGCGCCACATGATACGCCTTTTCAATAAGAGAAATGTCTGCGGAAGGGTGATATTTGCGCACACTGGCGATCAGCTCATGATACAAATCCTCCGGACTCTCAAACTCCTTCATTGGCTTGATACTGCGGTCCTCTTCCTTTACCAGTTTTTCCAAATGCTCACGCTCAAGTTCTTTTTCTTTCTGAGAGTAATCTGCCATGTGCCTCACCCACTTCATCCATGATAATTTTTATTTCAATATTATATTTTATTTCCTAATAAAATGCAACTTTGTATTTTCTCATCTGTTTTCCATCTATCTGCACCGTTTCACAGTAATGAAAGCCCAGCTTTTGCGCCAGATGCTCCGATACTACATTCCCCTCCTCGATCAGACAACTGACCGACGGCAGCATGAGTTCCTCCTTTACATAGGTAAGAATCGCACTGCATACCTCCGTCGCATAGCCCTGTCTCTGCCACGGCACACCGATCGCATAACCGAGCTCCAGCTCTCCGCCCAGCTCCTCCCGGTGTTCCACGCCGGCGCGCCCGATCAGCTCTCCGGTATTCCTGTCGCACACGATCCACATGCCGTATCCGTAGAACCGGTACATCTGCTCGATATACGCCTGCTGATATTCCCGCTCCTCCTCATACGGATACAGCGGCTCCATGTAGTCCGTCATTCCTTTCCCGGCATACAGTTCAAACAGTGCATCTAAGTATTCCATGGAAAATTCCTTCACGATGCAGCGCGGCGTTTTTAAAATGATCCACGGAATACGATGATGTCTCTCATAGACACGCTGTAAAAAAGATCCGTCGATCTCCTCCATCC
>OJLA01000896.1_pt1 | contig 22177 bp, 20 predicted proteins | sample 1596611 | NCBI WGS metagenome assembly OJLA01 (sample SAMEA4350168, study PRJEB24818) | metagenome | biome: human; feature: gut; material: faeces | place: Denmark | collected 2013-09
TAAATATCTAGAAACATTAGAAAATGAAATAAAAGAAAACTATAAAAACGAAACATTAAATACTTTATATATTGGTGGAGGAAGTCCAAGTTCTCTATCAGTTGCTGAATTAAAAAAACTATTTGAAATAATAAGTATTTTTAAATTAAGCAAGACTATCGAGTTTACATTTGAAGCAAATGTCTTAGATATTAATGAAGAAATGTTAAAAGTATTAAAAAATAACAAAGTAAATAGATTAAGTATAGGAATAGAAACGATAAATGAAAAGTTTATGCCTTTTCTAAATAGATTCAATAAAAAAGAAGTAGTAACTGAAAAAATAAATCTAGTAAAAAAATATTTTTCTAACTTCAATTTAGATTTGATGTACGCTTTTCCAAATGAAAAAGAAGAAGACTTAAAAAATGATTTAGATTTTGTTATTGGACTTAATCCTACTCATATATCAATTTATTCACTTATTATTGAACCACATACTAAAATATATAATGATAAAACAGAACCACTTGACGAAGAACTCGAAAAAAATATGTATTTTAATATTATTGATTATCTAAGAAAATATGGCTACTCTCATTATGAAATAAGTAATTTTTCAAAAAAAGGATTTGAGTCAAAACACAATTTAACATATTGGAATAATTTTGAATATTATGGATTTGGTCTAGGTGCAAGTGGTTTTGTTAATAATATAAGATACACTAACACAAGAAATATTAATAAATATCTAAATGGAGAATTTACTCAAGAAAAAGAAGAAATGACTAAAGAAATCAATATGGAAAACGAGCTTATTTTTGGGCTTAGAAAAATAAATGGAGTAGAAAAGAAAACTTTTTATGATAAATATAAGTTTAATATTCAAGATGTATTTGATATAATAAATTTAATTGATAAAAAACTAATTATAGATAATGGAAAAAGAATATATATTCCAAAAGATAAATTATATGTATCAAATTCTATATTAGTAAATTTTATTGGAGGAAGTAAAAAATGAGTGAAGAAGAAAAAATAAATACTTTTAAAAAAGAGTTTTTATACATAGAAGACGAAAAATTAAGAAATGATGCTAAATATTTAATAGGACATCTTCCTGATTATTTTTTTGAGGTAGATGCATCAAGTACAGGAAAGTACCACCCAAAATATGCTCAAGAAAAAGGTGGTCTAACAAGACATGTTAAATCAGCTTGTAAGTTTGCCTATGAATTATTATCAAATCCAATAATAGGAAAGCCTTATAGCCAAAGAGATAAAGACTTAATAATAATCGCACTTTTAATCCACGATGGAATAAAGTATGGAAAAGAAAAAGAAAAATATACAAGATTTGATCATCCACTACTAGCTAGTGAGTATATAAAAGAAAATAAAGATAAATTAAATATGGAAGATGAAGATATTTTAAAAGTGTCAGCATCTGTAGCAAGTCATATGGGACCATGGAACACTAATTCATATAGTGATATTGTACTTCCAATACCACGTGCTCCAATGGAAAAATTCGTTCATATGTGTGATTATCTAGCAAGTAGAAGGTTTATCAATTTAGAATTTGACAAGGATGATTGCGTAATAGATGAATCAAAGGAAAATTAATTGTAGGAGGTTTTATGAGAGTTGAGTATTTAGGAAACGAAAACAAAGAAGAGGTTGAAGGAAGACTTCAAAAAATAGCAGCTGCTGGAAAGCTTTCTAGGACTAGTGGCAAAGCTTATGAAATATACGATAAATGTGGAGATTTTGACACTAATGCCTATCAAAAAGCAGTAGCTAAAGCTTTAGAAGATGGAAAAAGTGAAGACGATGTAGATAAGAATAGATATACGCCTTATGAGAGCAATTTACGCTACATTAAAAGGGTAATCAATATGGGGCATAAATCTATTTCAGAACACGATTATATAATGTTATCAATTGATGATGTTACTCCAATAATAGAACATATTTTAATAACTTCTAGGCTTTCTTCATTTACAATTAAGTCAAGAAGAGAAGTAGATTTCCGAAACAATGGCTTTTATGTTCCAGATTTTAGAGATAAAGAGGGAAACACTCATCAAGATAATGAACGTTTAAAGACTATTTATAAAGAACACATGCAAAATCTTTTTAACGAATATGGTAATTTGATAGATGCTGGTATGAAGCGTGAGGATGCAAGATATATTCTTCCTTACTGCTTTAATAGTAATATTTTTATGGGAATGGATGTAAATTCTTTTGTAAGACTAACTAGATATCTTTTATATGGCAAGGTAAGTCTTATAGCTGAAGCTAGAAAACTAGGTGAAGAATTTCTTAAAATAATCGATGAAAATATTCCTTATATGAGTGATGAAGTAAGAAAAAATTCTGCCAAGTTTTCCGATTCGTTCGAATATTTAGATAGTTTAGCTTTAGAACAAGGAATTAATTTTGATACAAAAGTTCACGATAAAGTATCACTTACTAGTTATACTCAAAATAGTGATGACATTATCTTAGCTAGTGCTTTGCAAGAACGTTATCAATTATCGCAAGATAAAGCACTAAAGATGTTAGAAGAATGTAGTAAAAAGGATACTAATTTTAAAAGAAATCTTATGAAAGTTATAGTATCTAATAATGAACATAGAGAACTTGAGCAAGCTAACTTTAAATTTGATATACCTATACCTCTTGCTGTTAGAACACATCTTGAAAGACATAGAATGCATTCACTTATTGTTCCTGATTTTGTTCCTCTTTGGAGCCTTGATAATTATGATATTCCACCTAGTCTTCAAAAAGAACAAAAAAAACATTACGATGAAATTTTCAAAAAGAATAGAGAAATGCGTGACTATTTTAAATCTTGTGGTGTAAATGAAAATGATTTAGTATATTTTTATCAAGCAGCCAATAAATGTAATGTTTTAACAAATGTTAATGGTAGTAGTTTAGCCTGGATTAGTAGAATGCGTTGTTGTAATAAAGCCCAATTAGCAATAAGAAAAATTGTAAACGAGATGTGTTCAGAGGTAAGAGCAGTATCACCTTTATATGGAAGTTATTTAGGCCCTACTTGTGAGGTGTTTGGATACTGTAACGAAGGTAAAGAATCGTGTGGTAAAATTAAAACATTGCAAAAAGTAAGAAAGGATAACTAATATGAATGAAGAGAATAAAAAAGGAAAAATAATAGTTATAGAAGGAACTGACTGTTCTGGAAAAGCTACTCAATCAAAATTACTAGTTGAAAGACTAGAAAAAGAAGGTAAGAAATGTATATCTATTAGTTTTCCGTGCTATGACACTCCAACAGGAAAAATTGTAGGTGGAGCATATCTAGGAAAACCAGAAATATGTGAAAGCTTCTTTGATAGTGCGGTAAACTTAGATCCTAAAATAGCATGCTTATATTTTGCAGCAGATAGAAAAAATAACATTGGAAAAGTACTAGAGTATGTAAATAAAGGATATTATGTAATACTAGATAGATACGTAACAAGTAATCTAGCTCATCAAGGATGTAAAATAGATGATAAAGATGAAAGATTTTATATGTATCAATGGATTGATAAATTAGAATACTGGTTACTTGATCTACCAAAACCAGATAAAACAATATTCTTACATGTTCCATATGACTTTACAAAGGAACTTGAAAAAAATAGAGAGTTTTTAGATGAACACGAGAAAAGCCCAGAACACTTGCAAAAAGCTGAAAGAGCTTATATTGAGCTTGCACAACTATATAACTGGGATACAATTGAGTGTATAAAAGAAAATAAACTAAGAAGTATCGAAGATATTCATGAAGAAATATATAATACTATAATAAATGACTAAGAATAAAGCCTAATAATAATCTAAATTAGGCTTTTAATATGCAAAAAAAAGAGGCTTTGTATCCTCTATAAAAATTTTATTTTTTCTTTTCTTCTTTTTTAGATTCTTTTTTATCTGTTTTTTTATCGGATTTTTTATCCTCTTTTTTTGCTTCTCCTGAAACTGGAACAGTACCTTCAAATACATCGATTAAATCATTATCTTTAATTTTCTTCTTTTTATATTTAGTCTCAGCAGCTTCTTTAGCTCTAAACTTGATTTTATCAATTTCTTTAGAAGTTATCTTAACTGTTGTATCTTTAGAGTCATATAAATCGATAACTTCGAGATTTTCTTTTTTAGCAGTTTCTTTTTCTTTTTCTCTAATGCCTTTCCTAATACTCTTTTCAAGGTCAAAGTCAATATCAACAACTCTGTATACTTCTTTAAATGTTGTATATCCTTCAACTACTTTTTGTAAAGCATCTTGTAAAAGAGTAGTAGTATCATCTGTATAAACAGCTTTTCTTAAAGCTTCTTTGTCAGTATTTTCATCATTAATAAGTTCACGAATGGCATCAGTTAATACAAGTACTTCGTGAAGAGCAATTCTTCCACGGAAACCTCTATTACATTTTTCACATCCAACAGGTTCATAAACTTGTTCGACGTCTTTTCCTAATAGTCTATTAAATATTTCTTTTTCATAATTAGTAGTAGGTCTTAATCTTTTACAATCAGGACATAAAGTTCTAGCAAGTTTTTGTGAAACGATTCCATTAAGAGCAGTTGATAATAAGTATCTTTCAACATCCATATCTAGTAAACGTTCAATAGTATTTAAAGCACTATTAGTGTGGATTGTAGATATAACTAAGTGTCCAGTAATGGCAGCACGAATAGCAATTTGAGCTGTTTCACTATCACGAATTTCTCCGATAAGAATAACATCTGGGTCTTGACGCAAGATAGATCTTAAAGCACTAGCAAATGTAAGTCCAATTTCTGAGTTAACGTAAACTTGGTTAATTCCTTCAATATTCATTTCTACTGGGTCCTCAACAGTAATTATGTTAACATCTTCAGTATTAAGGGCTGAAACCATTGAATATGTTGTAGTAGATTTTCCTGATCCAGTAGCTCCTGTAACAAGAATAATTCCATTTGGAATATCAAGTAATCTTTCAATTTTCTTTAAATTAGATGGAGTAAATCCAAGTGTGTCAAGTCCATTTAAACTTTGAGAGTAGTCCAAAAGACGAACAACGATTTTTTCTCCTTCATTAGTAGGTAAACAAGAAACACGCATGTCTAGTTCTCTTCCATCTACAACACCTTTAATAGCACCATCTTGTGGTATACGTGTCTCTGTAATATTCATTTTAGAAATAAGTTTAACTCTGGTAGTAAGATTTTTTTCATACATCTTAGGAACCTTAGTGTGATCTCTTAATCTACCATCAACCCTCATTCTAACCATCATGCAATCCTCACGTGGATCGAAGTGGATATCTGATGCTTTATGTTGAGATGCAAAAATAATCATCCTATTTACAATATCAACAATTGGCATATTTACGAAATCGTATTCTGTCATCATAATTAATCGCCCCTTTATTTTATCAATAACACAATTATATAATAACTTTCAATCATAATCAATAATTGAGTTACCTTAAAAGTTAAATTTAACACTGAGATAATTTATTTTATTTTAATATGGTATTAATTTAAAATATATTATATAATAAATATGATATGAGATTATAAAGAGGTGTCATATGAATAAAAAAGGATTTGTATTAGTGGAGACTATAGTAGTATCAGTATTTGTTTTAGGATTATTTACATTTATAATAGCTAATATCATTCCTCTAATTGGTGAGTATGAAAAAGAAAGTGACTACGATTCAATTGAAAGTATTTACAGTGCTCATATGATTAGAAAAATGATACTAAAAAGTGAAAATCAAAGAATTGTAAGTTTAGCAACTTTGCCAACAGAAGGATATTATATGTTTGAAGGCGATGATATATGTTATTACCTAACAAATATTAATTATTGTAAAAAACTTTTATCAAGAGATTTTTTAGACGTAAAAAAAATAATCTTGACAAACTATACTATCACAAATGAATTCAAAAAAAGAAGTAAAAATTTCGATAGAGCATCAAGTGAATATATAAGTCAAATGCAAAAATATAACAACACAGGTCTTGACCCATCACAATATGACTTTGAAAGAAGATTAATAGTTGTATTTAATGATGGAAGAATAACAAATATCGAGTTGTTATTTAATAGAGATTAGAAAGAGTAGGTGTTATTATAGATGAAATTAAATAATAAAGGTTTTACAGTAGTAGAACTTATTGCAAGCTTTGTTTTTTCAAGTATCCTTGCAATATCACTATTTGCTGTAATAATTAATTATAGAGATAAAGAAGAAGATTCATCAATAGAGACTGATTTATTAGCGTTTAAATCTCAAATTACAATTGATATTGAAAAAGATATTGAAAGAAATGGATTAAAAGAAATAAATTATTGCACTGATAGTAGAGGAAATAGAATTGCAAGATGTATTAAACTATCTTTCTTAAAAGGTGAATCTAAAACATTTGAAATTAAAGAAGAAGGAAAAGTTGAAACAATGGAAGGGTTAAATGGATCAGACACATCTTTTTCTTATACTGTTCCATATTTAACTTATGGCGGAATAAGGTATGATATACCAGATGCAGCAAACGTTAATGTTAGAAGTGATTACTTACTTGAAATGACTACAGTAAACGATGGACTTGAATCTAATACACCTTTATATAAAATAAGGGTTATTCTAGTACACAACGATTTAGATGCCGACGTTGATATTTCTATAGTAGCAGATGGTTCAGTAAACTATACTGATACTATGACAAACCCATATAAATCCTTTGCTTTAGGAGATAGAGTTTCAGTAATATTAAATAAAACTGAACAAAGAGAGTTTAGAGTAATTAAAGCAAGTGGAGGATATGATGGAAAAGTAACTTTACTATATGATGATAGTTACTCTGATGCATCACTTCCACTAACTGCGTTCAATAACTCTAAATCAAATGGAAATCAATATGAAGGAAGTTCAATAAAAGGAGAAATTGATGCCTTGGAATCAAGATGGGTTAATGCTGATGAAATAAGATTAATAACTGCAGAAGAAGTTGGTTATGTTGTATCATCAAGCCCAATCTTTAAGCAATATAATGCATCATCATTATCACTTAGTAGTGCACCATCATGGCTAGTAAGTACTAATTACTATACAATGACTTCTAAACTAGAATCAGAAGACGACAAGAAAAATCTGTACGTATGGTATGTAAATGGTACAAATAAAAGAGTAGATCCAACTTATGTTGATGCAAAATACCAATTAAGGCCAGTAATAGTAGTAGACAAACGCTATGTAGCTAATCAATAGTTAACAAAATATATAATAAAATACATATATTAAAGAAAAGCATAATAATGAATGAAGAATTCTTGCAAAGAAAAATCTTTTGTATTTAATCTTTGTTCCCATAATTATGCTTTTTGTTTGCAAATGAACACTTAATCCATTAAATGATAATAAAAACCCTATTAAAGAAGCTTTAACTCTTAAATCAATGTCATATGAAGATAAATATGTAATACCAGTAGTAACTTCAATAATTCCTTTAATAATAATAGTAAAAATATTATTTCCTAAAAAAGTATTTAAGATAGTAATAATAATTAAAAAGAAAATAATAATACCAAGCATATTAATAAGAATTTTAAAAATATCACTAATTGAACTAGTAAGAACATTAATAAATGATTTAGGTTTTGATTCTACAAAATCATCTTTAGAACTTATTCTACTATTAGGTCTATAAAAAAGACCGATTAAAAGACCACTTATAAGATGACAAAAGAATATGAAAAATCCAACTTTTTTATTATTTAAAAGGGTTTCTCCAACAGAAGACACAATAAAAAGAGGATTTGAAAAACTTGTAAACATGATCAATCTATTAGCATCAGAAACACTTATCTTATTACTATCAAGTAAATCTTTTGTATACTTGCTTCCAGTTGGAAAGCCAGTGAAAATTGAAGCCACAATAGGATAGGCACAAACTTTAGGCAATCTATATATTTTAAGAATAAAAGGTCCTATTATAAAACTTAAAATATCTAAGAAGCCATAATTAATTAACAAATTAGATATTAAAAGAAAAGGAAACATACTAGGTATTAAATTATTAATCCAAATATCAAATGCAAACAAAATACTAGTTTTAATCTCACTAGAATACATAAAAATAAATATAAAAATATAAAGTAGTACAAAATTAATCAAAATATTTATTAAATTCTTGTTCATATAAATTATTCTTTCTGTTATAATTAATTAGGGATAAAATAGAAAAGAGATGACACAATGAAAGTATTAAAGAAAGTATTGAATTATTTACTTGATGAATTTAAGGATGCTTATAAAGGAAATTATAAGTTTATTATTTTTCTATTAGTTTTTGTTTTAGTATTAACATTCCCTTTACCATATTATGTGTTAATATCAGGTGGTATTACTGATTTATCAGATAGATTCATTATAGAAAATGGTTACAGTCAAAAAGGAAGTTATAACCTATCTTATGTAAATAGAGCAGAAGGAAACGTTTTAACATATATAATTTCACATATTATGAGTGATTGGCAATTAGAAAGTGTCTCTGATTATCAATATAGTAATGAGTCTTTTGAAGAATTAGAAATAAGAGATTCTCTATCCTTACAAAGAGCAAATCAAATTGCAACAATAATTGCTTATACTAAAGCTAAAGAAATTAATAAAGATATCAAAATAGAAACAAATGGTGTAAGTATATATGTTTATTTAGTTAATGATACAATATCTATGACTAACAAAATAAAAGTTGGAGATAAATTATTAAAAATAGATGGAGTAGAAATAACAAATACTGATCAAGTGATTGCAGGCTTTAAAGATAAAGTAAAAGGTGATGAGATAACTCTAGAACTACAAAATGATGATGATATATATGAATCAACCATTAAATATTTAGAAGATGATGAAGTACCTATGAGTTTCATTCCAATATATGATTTAGAAGTTTCTCCAAAAATTAAATTTACATTTAAAAGTACAGAAAGTGGACCAAGTGCTGGATTCATGACAACTCTTGCGATATATGACGCACTAATTGAAGAGGACTTGACAAATGGCTATAAAATAGCTGGAACAGGAACAATATCAGGAAATGGTGAAGTAGGCCCAATAGGAGGAGTTGAATATAAAATAAGTGGTGCAGAAAAAGATGGTGCCAAAATATTTTTTGTACCCAAAGGAGAAAATTACGAAGATGCTTTAAAAAAGAAAAAAGAAAACAATTATGATATAGAACTTGTTGAAATAAGTACCTTTGATGAAGCAGTAGAATACCTAGAAAAGATGAAAAGTGAAAAAGAATAATTGATTTATCATTCTATAAATGATATTATATATTTATAATAAAGAGGGGATTACGTATGGATGACTTAAAGAGTTTATACTTTCGTATTGAAAATCCAATGGATAATAAAATAAAGTGGAATAAGTTATTAAATATATATTCTGCTTCTTATAATTATGAGGATTTTTATGCACGTGTAACCAAAAAAGAAAAGAAAGAAACAAAAGTTCAATATGATATTGAGGACAAGAAAACATTCTGTCTTGCTATGTGGTCAATTTGGAAAAATAAAATTTTAAGTATAAAGGAAGAAGAAATACGTTCATATATAGAAAATAAAGAGTTTGATTATGATATTTATGATGTTATAAAAGAATTAAGAGAACTTGAAAGTGTTAAAACGTATACATCACTTCAACAAGTATTAACTAATCAATTAATAAACAGATACTTTTCTGATTTGTTTGATGATTTTAATCACAAAGTAGTAATTTGCTCAGACTTTAATACAAGTAAAGACCCATCATTTAATACCATATTATCAATAAAAGTAGATGCATCAAGATTATATAAACTATTAAAAAACTATATAAATGAATGTATAGCTCATGAAATACCTTACTATATAAAATATACAGAATTTGGAAAAAAGATAGTTGTAAATTTTTATACAAAAGTAGAAAACTTTAAAACAAATGAGAAAATATTAAGTATATTAAAAAAAGAAAACTACTTATATTTCTATGATAATTATGATTTATTATCAGGAAATATCAATGAAGCTATAACTATTAAAAATAAAGATGTTTATAACTCATATCAATATTTAAGAGAAAGAAGTTTAATATTCTTTAAGTCAATTGATAGTGTAACATATGATTATTTAGTAAACCATCTAACTACTTTAGTATCATATAAAGATGGTAGAATGACAATAGTTGATTACTTAGCCACATTTGTAATGGAAAGAGTGGTAAACCAGCTTGTTAGTAAGACAATTAAAACAAGTCAAGAATATTTCTTAATTGCTAATAGTGATGATTTAATAAACTTAAAGAAATATATAAAAGATAAATTATCAACAAGTATGAAAGATATACTTAAAGAAAGATTATATTTAAAAGATAGTGATGAGACAATTCCATTAAAACTAAATGATGCTACTACAATTAAAATAGAAGTAGAATTAATAATGTCAGCCATAAGAAATTTAACTCAAACATTGATAAGTAAAGATGGATCTATTGAAAAAGCATATCGAGTAAGAATTAAAAATGAATGTCAATTTTTTAAAGTAGATTATGATAAGTTCTGCTTAGATTCAGGTTTCTCTAAGAAATTATTCTTTAATAAAGAGCGTTATGATAATTATCAAGAACAAATTGATAAGATACATCAAGATATCAAAAAAGTTGAATCATTTGAAAACTTGTTATCTCAAGAAATTAATCTTGATACAAGAAGTAAAATATCTGATAGTATGACCGAATTAAGGCAATTATTTAACATTGAAGAAGGAAATTAAACCTTCTTTTTTTTGGCAATTATGATATAATACATCTTGCGAGGTGAGTATTATGAAACGCAGCGAAGTAGATATGAGTAAAATAAGTCCTATGATGGCAAAATACCTAGAAATTAAAGAAAAATATAATGATACAATCATTTTTTATAGATTAGGTGACTTCTATGAAATGTTTTTTGAAGATGCCATATTATGTTCAAGAGAACTAGAGCTTACTCTAACAGGAAGAAATGCAGGCCTTGATGAAAGAGTTCCAATGTGTGGTGTTCCTCATCATGCGTATTTACAATACCTAGAAAAATTAGTAGATAAAGGTTATAAAGTAGCAATCTGTGAACAATTAACTGATCCCAAAGAAACAAAAGGTATGGTAGATAGAGATGTAATTCAAGTAGTAACAAAAGGAACTATTATCGATAATACATTATCAGAAAAAGACTCTAACTATATTGGTAACATCTTTGATTTTGATTATTCATATGGATTGAGTTATGCTGATATAACAACAGGATATTATTATGTAATTATACTTCCTCACGATAAAGAAAAAGTAATAAAAGAAGTAATTAATAGAAATATAAAAGAAATAATAGTAAATGATAAAGTAGATAGAGAAATAATTTATATTTTAAAAAACAACTATCATATTTTAACAACAATAAGAGATGATATTTATGATGGAAATGACTACAAATATATCACAAGTGACCTAAAAGATATCAGGATGACTACTGTAGTAAACCATCTTTTATCCTATATATTAGAAGCTAAAAAAGGTGATATGTCACATTTACAAAAAGCAGTTGTCGTAGATATAAATAATTATCTATTATTTGATAATCACACTAAAAGAAACCTAGAGCTAGTTGAAACATTAAGATTAAAAGAAAGAACATATTCACTTTTATGGCTTTTAGACAAAACTAAAACAGCAATGGGAAGTAGACTTCTTAAATATAATCTAGAAAACCCATTAACTGATAAAGAAGAAATAGAAAGACGTTATAAAACAATTGAAACATTGCAAACTGAGTTCATTTTAAAAAATGATTTGATAACATCTCTTGATGAAGTGTACGACCTTGAAAGATTATCAGGAAGAGTAGCATATGGAAACTTAAACGCAAGAGACTTATTACAACTTAAGAAAAGTTTAAAAGTATTACCTACAATTAAAAGCATATTAAAAGATATAAACTTTTATAAAACAATAGATACATTTGAAGATCTTTATCTATTACTAGAAAGTTCACTTGTTGAAGACCCTCCAATAAGTATTAAAGAAGGGGGAATAATAAAAGAAGGTTACAATGAAGAACTAGATGAACTAAGAAGTATAAGTAGTGGCTCTAAAGACTTTATCTTAAAAATAGAACAAGAAGAAAAAGAAAAAACAGGAATCAAGAATTTAAAACTAGGGTACAACAAAGTATTTGGTTACTACATAGAAGTAAGTAAAGGAAGTATTCCATTAATTAAACCAGAGTTTGGCTATGAAAGAAAACAAACTCTAGTAAACTGTGAAAGATTTATTACTCCACTTTTAAAAGAAAAAGAAAATATAATTTTAGGAGCAGAAGAAAAAATAATAAATCTTGAATTCAAATTATTTATGGAAATAAGAGATAAAGTAAAAACTTATATTGAATCTCTTCAAGAAACATCTAAAACCATCTCATTAATCGATATGCTAACATCTTTTGCAACAGTAAGTGAAGAAAATAACTTTGTAAAACCAATTATAACTGATAAAAGAATAGTAGAAATAAAAGATGCTAGACACCCAGTAGTAGAAAAAGTAATAAAAGATGAGTTTGTTCCAAATGACATATTAATGGATGAAGATGTAGATGTTCTTTTAATAACTGGACCAAATATGGCAGGAAAATCTACTTATATGAGAAGCTTAGCAATTATCATTATAATGGCTCAAATTGGTTCATTTGTACCTGCAAAATCATGCAAAATGCCTATTTTTGATAAGATATTTACAAGAATTGGAGCAAGTGATGATTTAGTAAGTGGAGACTCTACATTTATGGTAGAAATGAAAGAAGCTAATAACGCGATTCAAGAAGCAACAGATAAAAGTTTAATTTTATTTGATGAATTAGGTCGAGGTACAGCAACATATGATGGAATGAGTCTTGCTCAGTCAATACTTGAATATGTTCACGATAAAATACATGCTAAAACACTATTTTCAACACACTATCACGAACTAACAACACTATCACAAGATCTAAAAAGATTAAGAAATGTACATGTAAGTGCTATTGAAGAAGAAGGAAAAATAACATTTTTACATAAAGTAAAAAAAGGAGCAGTTGATAGAAGCTACGGTATTCATGTAGCAAGTCTTGCAAAACTTCCTAAAGAAGTAATCGAAAGAGCAAACGAAATACTAAGTTTCTATGAAGTAAAAAATAAAAAAGAAACAGGATTTAAACAAATAGAACTACAACTTGATATTCCAACAAAAGACGAAAATGAAGAAAAAATAATTAATAATCTAAAGAAAATAAATCCATTAGAAATAACTCCTATAGAAGCATTAAACAAATTGTATGAAATAACAGAAGAACTAAAAGATAAATAAAAATTGATTAAGAGTAATTAATGTGATATATTTTAAATATAATAGAGTAGGTGTTTTATGAATATTATTGATGTAATTATTATTTTATTAATATTAATGTGTGGCGTAATTGGAATGAAAAAAGGCTTTGTAAGAACAACAATTTCCTTAATAGGAATAATTCTTGTTTTTATATTTTCCTTTTATCTAAAAAATCCAATTGCTGAAGCATTAAGCTTACATTTACCATTTTTTAGCTTTACAGGAAGTTTTAAAGGAGCAACAATATTAAATGTAATAATATATCAAATAATTGCTTTCATAATAATATTTACTGGTCTTATGTTTGCTTACTGTTTTGCGGTAAAAATATCTAAAATACTTGAAAAAATATTAGATATTACCTTTATCCTTGCAATACCATCTAAAATAGGTGGGTTTATAGTAGGGATTCTAGAAGGTGCTTTTATATCATTAATAGCAGTAGTAGTGTTATCGCTTCCTGTATTAAACTTTGATTTAATAAGAGATTCTAATATAAGAAAATATTTGTATAATGCAAGTCCTATCGTTGGAAATGTAACAAATAATATGAATAGTGCAATTGATGAAATAATGGATCTTAAAGATAAGTTTAAAGAAGATGAAGATAAAGAAGAATTTAATTTGTCATGTTTAGATGTTCTTTTAAAACATAAAGTAATAACAGTAAGTTATGCAGAAAATATAAGAGATAGTTACAAACTTAAAATAGATAAAGTAAAAGTTCAAGTGATAATTGATAAATACAAATAAAAAGTCAAATAGTGTCCACAGACGACATAACAGATAAATGAATTGATTTATAAGGATGATGAAAGTCATCCTTTTATAATGCCTTTAATTTAGAATATTCAAGATAAAAAATATTCAGTCATTTCCTTTATTTGGAGAAAATAATGGAAAATTGTTATCTTCTACATATGGAAATAATTGTGTTATCAGTTACCAATATGATAAATTTAATCGAGTAAAAAAATTAATTAAAGAAAACAATGAATATAGTTATTTGTACAATAATAATGGTGTTATATATAAATTATCTGAAAATGATGGAGAGTCATATTTCTTGTATGATGAAGATAAAAGATTAAAAAAATACACAAATAATAGATATTACACAATTAGTTACGAGGATGAAGACACTAACATAGTAACTCAAAGAAAACAAAATAATTATAATAATGAATATTATTATGATAATGATAATAATATTACAAAACAAAAATTGAATCTTAATAATGAATCACATTTTATAGAAAATACATTTAATAGAGATGGAATGGTATTAGAATCTAATTTAGATGGTATAAGCATTAAATATATGTATGATGAATTATTAAGAGTTACTAGTAAAAATATTAATAATAGCTATGAAACAGAGTATGAGTATCTTTCAATTGGAAATAGAACTTCTACGATGATAAAATCGATTACTAGCGGAAATACAAAGTATTCATATAAGTATGACAAGTTAAATAATGTTACTGATATATATTTAAATAATACTTTAATAACTCATTATGAATATGATATCTATAATGAGTTAATTAGTGATGAAGATTATGTAAATAATATTAAAACAGAATATACTTATGATAATGAAGGAAATATTCTAACAAAAGTTAAGGAAAATATATCTACAAATGAAAATATTACCACTGATACATATGAATATAATGATTCATCATGGGAAGACTTACTAACAAAATATAATGATGAATTAATAACATATGATGAAATTGGAAATTCTTTGACAATTGGAAGTAAAATGCTTACATGGATAAATGGTAGGCAATTGAATACGTATGAAGATAGTAACATATCGATTTCATATAAGTATAATTTAAATGGTATTAGGACAGAAAAAGTTGTAAATGGTGTTAAAACAGAATATTATTTACAAGGGAAAAACATCATTTATGAGAAAACAGGTAATGACATAATATATTATCTGTACGATTCTGATGGTTTAATTGGATTGAATTATGACGAAAATGTGTATTACTATGAAAAAAATTTGCAAGGTGACATTATAGCAATAAAAGATTCAAATAATAATACAATGGCAATATATGAATATGACTCTTTTGGCAAAATAGAGAGAATTATAGATAATAATGGAAAATTAATCACTGATGAGTCTAATATTGCTTTAATTAACCAATTTAGATATAGAAGCTATTTTTATGATAATGAGACTGAATTATACTATCTAAACTCTAGATATTATAATCCTAAATGGGGAAGATTTATAAATGCTGATGGAATTATTGGAGCAAATGAGTCTATATTGGGACAAAACATATTTCTTTACACAGATAATAATTATGTTAATGCGATTGATTTAAGTGGAAAATTTCCATTAGCACTTCCAAATCCTATAGATTGGCTTAATGGACTAGGTGAAGCTATAGGGAAAACTATAGAAAATGCTCCAGCATTTTTGGGTACGATGTTTGGAGTTATTTCAGTACCTACATCTGTAAGTGTTGTAGGATTGGTTGTTGTAAGTGGAATAGTATTACAACAAATATATGAAAATAATGCAAAAAGAGCAAAAAAAGCAGAAGATAGAGATCAAAATGTTTATGTTTTAGTTGATAAATTTGATGTAATAACATATGTAGGAAGAACTAAATCGATAGACTCTGCAAAATATAGACATAGTCGCAACCTGGCAAGAAAAGATTTACGTTTTCATACTGTTGCAACAAATTTAACGTATATGGAAGCAAGAGGATTAGAGCAAATTCTTATCTTGAGATGCGATACGAAACGTACAGAGAAAAAAAAATATAATCAAATCAATGGTGTAAATCCTAATAATTTAAAAAAGGCTAGAGAATTTAAAAAGGTTGCCTTAACTTGGCTTGAAGAAAATGAAATCCCATGCTAGAATGTAGGCAAAGAGCAGTAAATATAGAGAAAAAGATACGTGGTACATGAGCTATAATACTTTTGGGTGTATAATGACATAAAAAATATTTCATTAGTAAAATGTCTATTTTGTATTTTAATCTAGATTACAGTATATAATATTTTTTATAGGATAACAAAGCTATTAGAAAGGAGATAAACATTCAAAAGTGAATCATTATTTTTCTTGAGATTGTTTAAATTAGTAATATATGGGTTTTTATGGAATAAAATTATATGATGAAGATTTAGCATGTGACATAAGGGATGATTATAAGGATTTCTTGAAACTAGGTAAAGAAGATGATGAATTAATCGAAATGATGAAAAAACATTATTCTGAATGTTTTAGTGACCTACGAGATAAGTATTTGTTTTGGTTAGTTATTGCTGATACCATGTGGGATTATGGTAGGTTAACTAAAAAAGTTAAAGATAAAGCAATTGATATTATAAAAAATGAAAAAGAATCTAAAATGTGGGAAAAATGTTACATGGATAAACGAAAGGAAATTTTGAATAAATTAATGGAAAAGTTAAAAAAAGAACAACCAGAAAGAAAAAAAGTTAAAAAATTAAAAAAAAGAAAAGGCACTTGGAATTATGGGGATATTTTAACATATCAAATATCGATAAAGGATGGTTATACTGTAAATGATATTAGAAGACAACAAATAGAAAATTGCCCATATAATGGAAGCTATATTGTTATAAAAGTAATTGGAATTGTTTCGTTTAATCACGGGTCACTTCCAAGAGAATATGATGATGAATATTCTGTGTTTAAAATATATAATACTATATTTAGTTATGAACCAACTATAGAAGATATCGAAAATTTAAATGAAGAATTTATGACATATGTATATCCAGCTAATACACCTCCAAAGTTATGTTTATATTCATTAACATTAAATAATAGAGAAGTAAAATTCTTTAAACTATTAAAAAGAACAACTGAAGATTATAGTGAGCATTATAAGTATGATGTTGATGGACCATATTCTTGGACTGATTTGAGATTCTTTGATCATGAAGTAGTAAAATATGTATTTGGTGAAAATAAGGATACGTTAAAATATAAAGAGATAAGATAACATTTCCAACATCATTAATGTATACTTTCTCGAAGAATTTATTATTGCTAATGTTAACTATGATTTAATATTTTAAGAAAAAGAAAGATTTTATTTTAAAATCATATGATGTTTTTTTGTTTTAAGAAATTTTAAAAAATATGTATTTGATTAAATGGAGAATTTAAATGGAAGTAACTTACATAATAATTGTAAGTGTAGTAACATATATTTTAGGAGCAATAAACAAATTGTTTGTTGATAGAATGTCAAATAGATTTATACCAATTCAAAATGTTATAATTGGTCTTATAAACGGATTTGTTTGCTATTTTGCAAACATAGAAACCAATTTATTTAACTCAATTGTTGTATGCTTAGTAGCTGCTCAAGCTGCTATAACGCGAAAAGGATAACAAATAGTTCGTAGAGTTATTATATATTTACTCAAATAATAAATATAAAATAATTGAAGCATTTTTGAATATACTATTAATGTATACTAATTGACATTTTCATGAAAATATAGTATATTTATATTGCACTGAAAAGTGTGAAAATGTTTCTCGCTTCCGAGTGGCTAGCGAGTAATAAATAATCTCGGGTGGCAATGTTTCTCGCTTCCGGGTGGCTAGCGAGTAATAAATGATCCCGGTTGAAAATGTAAGAAACTTCATCGTAAAGATGGAGTTTTCTTTTGTTATGTGATATATTGATATTGGAGATGATATGTTCATGGAAATTAAAACAGGCTATCTATATCACATAAAAGATGAATATTTCGATGTTGTTAATGATGAAAGATTAATGCAAAATCATGAAAAAGGAAAGAAAAGGCCAACATATTTTACTATTAAAGAAAAAGATATACTATGGTTCATACCAGTTAGTTCTAAAATAGATAAGTATAGAAAGATAGTGGATAAGAAGGTAGAAAGATATGGGTTTTGTAATACAATATTAATCGAAAAAATCTTTGATGAAGATTCTGCAATATTATTACAAAATGCTTTTCCAACATTAGAAAAATATATAGATCATGTACATACAGTAGATGGTAAACCAGCTAGAGTTCCAGAAAAACTTGAGAAAATTATACTAGATAATTTCATAACCCTCATGAAACTTCATAGTCGAGGAATAAAAGTATTCTTTGTAGATATAGATGGGATTAAACAAAAAGTGTTAGAAGAAATAAAATAATTACAAATAAGTCATTTTAAAATTAATATTTTATATGTTTATTCTTATTCATCCCAAATGGGATAGTGGTACAGGCTGCAATCAAAGAGCATCAAGCTAAATAGTAAAACAAAGACTAGAATTACTAGTCTTTTTTTGTTGACTGCGTAATGCATATTTGCTATCATGAATTTAGAGGCAATTTAAATGAAAAAGATGAATGATGAAATAATAAATGAAAAAGAATTTGATTTGATTTGTAAATATATAAAAATTAGATATGAATCAAAAATAAGTCAAAGAGATTTAGCAAATAAAATAGGAATAGCTCAATCAACAATAGCTAGAATGGAGAATAATATGCATTCTGTGTCACTTTCAAATTTTTTAAAGATATTAGAAGCACTTGACTATAAATTAGAAATAATAAAAAAGGAAAAATAATTATGAATAATCAATTAAAAACATTAACTAAAACATTTGAAGATAAAAAGATAAGAACAGTATGGAATCAGGAAGAAGAAAAATATTATATAAGTGTTATAGATATAGTTGGAATATTAACTGAGAGTGATAATCCTAGAAAGTACTGGTCAGTACTAAAAACTAGATTAAAAAAAGAAGGAAGTAAGTTGGCTACAAATTGTAGTCAACTGAAATTAGAATCATCAGATGGCAAATACTATATGACAGATGTTGTTGATATTGAAGGAATGTTTAGACTTATTGAATCAATACCATCTAAGAAAGCTGAACCTATTAAATTATGGCTTGCACATTTAGGCAAAGAAAGAATAGATGAAGAATATGACCCTGAAATAACTATAAATAGAGCATTAGAAACATATCGAAAAAAAGGCTATTCTGATGATTGGATAAATCAAAGATTAAAGTCGATAGATGCTAGAAAAGAATTTACTGATGAACTTAAAAATAATGGAATTAATGGTGGTAAAGATTTTGCAGTTTTAACTAATATGCTTACTAAAATTTGGAGTGAATATTCAGTAAAAGAATATAAACAACTTAAGGAACTAAAAAAAGAAAATTTAAGGGATAACATGACTAATATGGAACTTGTTTTAAATATGCTTGCCGAAGTAACATCAACAGAAATATCAAAGTCAAGCAATATTAAAAGTAGAAAAAATGCAAAAGAATCAGTAATCGAAGGTGGTTTAATTGCAAAAAATACGCGTGAACAAATAGAGTCAAAAACTGGTAAAAAAATAGTAACAAGTACAAATAACAAAAATAAAAACCAATTGCAATAAATTATTTAGTATATAAGTGTTGCGAGTAAAATTTATACACAAGCAGCAATCAAGAGTCATGGGAATAAATAATCCTTATTTCAAGGGCTTTTGAAAATTTAATCTTATAACAAAAAATAAAAATTAATAAAAAATAAGACAGATGAAGCGAATTTGGTCGCACATTGGTCTTTTTTTATGAAATGTTAAATAATCACTTTGAGGTGAGAAAAATGTTGTCATTACATTCAAAGCCAATACTAAGAGATATGTCTCAAAGATCTAGAATAGCTTTTGCACGACAATTTAGAGGTAAAACACAACATGATATAGAACAGAATTAGGTATAAGAGGTAAATGTAAAAGAAGGACTATGACTAGATATGAAAGAAAAATAGAAACTTTAATTATAAAATACTATAGGGATAATTTAGTATATAATATGATATAATTAAATAAACAGATAAATAGTAATATGTTAAATAGAGGATTGATAATATGAAGAAAACAATTATTGCCATTTTATTATGTTGGCTTATGATATTAGGTTTTACAGGTTGTGGAACTAAATCTAATTCTATTAGCACAGAAGAACAACAAATAATTATAAAACAAATTGAAGAGAGAGTAGTAAATGAGAAAAAGTCAGAAAATTCAGGAAACTGGAAAAATTCGTATGATGCTAATGTTATAGATATTCAAGTAGAAGATATGAAGGCTACTTTTTCTGGTAAATTGTATATAAAATATGATGATGGTAGTGAAAATAAAACTGCAACTTTTAGTGGTACTTGTAATTATAAAGGTAGTGGTAATCATATTTCAATATATCATATAGAAATAGACTATGATATTTAAATTATATTTTGTGAAAGACGAAAGTTTTAAAAATCAAGAAAAAAATATAGTTTTGAAAAAAGAATACTATATTTTAAAAAAATGGCGAATATACTATAAATGTATACTAATTGACATTTTTATAAAAATATAGTATATTATTAATGCATTGTGAAATGCAAAAATAGAAAATGTTAGCCGCTTATGGATGGTGCGGGTTATAAATGATTCCAATTGCGAAATGTTAGTCGCTTCCGGGTGGTGCGAGTTATAAATGATCTCGGTCGAAAATGTCTGAAAACTTTATTCTTTAGAATAGAGTTTTCTTTTGTTTTATAATATGATAAAATCGCTTTAGGAGTTGATAATATGCAAGTACAAACAGGATATATTTATCATATTAAAGATGAATTTTTTGATAAGATAAATGATAAAGGATTGATGATAAACCATGAAAATGGTCGTGCCAGACCAACATATTTTACTATTAGAGACAAAGATATACTATGGTTTATACCCTTAAGCAGCAAAGTGTATAAATATCAGCCAATAATAGATAAAAAACTAAAAAAATATGGGAGTTGTAAATCTATAATGATAAGTGAAATTGCCAACAGAAAATCTGTTATCTTATTGCAGAATGCATTCCCAACATTGGAGAAATATATAGATCATCCACATACAATAAATGGTGCTCCAGTTAGAGTTGCTGATAATTTAAAAAATGAAATATTAGAAAATTTTAATTCGTTGTTAGCTTTGAAAAAACAGGGAATTAACTTGTTTTTTACAGATATTGATAAAATTAAAGAAAAAATGTTAGAAGAGATAAAATAGACAATCAAATATAAGTATTTTTAAACATTTTAATACCTTCAAAGTTTAACTATGGTACAAGCCGCAATCAAAGCAAAAAACAATTAATAGATAAATCATTAAGACTAAGATTTTAAATCTTGGTCTTTTTTGATACAAAATAGATTTAAAAATATTGACATGGTCTATAGTATCTAATGTGATTTATATTGAGTAGTACCTAGAAAATTTTAGAAACTTTAAAAAAATTTAAAACTAGTTTAAAGACAATATATGATTTATACCAATAAGTTTTAAATTTGATAAATATAAAAATATGTTTTTTGCAATATAATTATTATTAGGAAAATTACAGATTAAGAAATTGCTATATTTCTTCAAAATTCTTTTCTAATATTAAAAAAATATATAAATTATATTCATACCATTAATGAATAACATTAAATGTTATAATGAATTTACAAAAACAAAATTAAAAGTTTATTTAAAAATATGATAAGATTTAAAAAGAGGTGTATATATGATTAATATTAATTTTGTTAAAGATAACATTAATACCTATAATACTAGAATAAGAAAAGGCAAAGCATCTGAAGTATATTATAATGGATTTAAAGTTTTTACTAGTGATGGTAACACTGTTGATATCATTGATAATATGTTCTGT
>OJLA01000898.1_pt1 | contig 22126 bp, 19 predicted proteins | sample 1596611 | NCBI WGS metagenome assembly OJLA01 (sample SAMEA4350168, study PRJEB24818) | metagenome | biome: human; feature: gut; material: faeces | place: Denmark | collected 2013-09
ATTCAATATTTTTGTCTCTTACTTTAAAAACAGCATGATTTTCACAACACTCTTGAAGTAAAAAAACATAATCCTGCTTTTCATCGTAATTGTCATATGGAAAAGTATTAAATGTTATATTTTGATGATTAAAATTTTTTGTGGAACTCATTATTTTTTTAAATTCAACAAGAAAACATAATACATAAGCCATTGCCAGAACAAAAGCAACAAGCAAACCAGTCTTTAAATATCTTTTCATATTATTTCACTCCCTTTGCAAATACAAAAAACTAATACATATTATCCGTTCTATAATGACTTTTAGAATTGGCAGTATTGTTTTTATTATACTCAACATCACAATCAGGTAAACGTTACTTATAAAACGGAAAAGCACCTTTTTCAAAATCAGCAGCATTTCCATCTGGACCAACTTGTCCATATCTGCTTTGATTCCATCGTCATACATCCATGGAATATATGAGCCAAGCTCATAATATTTTAATTCTGAATACAAGCCATTGATGGTACGGCCAGATATTTCTTCACCATATATATCATTATATGCCATATACGAAGATTTTACTACAACATAAGCCTCACAAGAATAATTTTTTTTATTTCCTTTTTCAGAAGCATCATATCTTATAGTATGTTTATCAATTTTCACATTCTAAGTATTTTTATCATAATGTACTTTGACATCATATTCATTATTATGTATATCTTCTTCAATATTTGTATCTTTTGGCTTAATTTTATAATTAAAGTTTCTATTTCCTTTCTCATATCTAGTCATAATCCTTCTTTTGCATTTACCTCTTATACCTAATTCTGTTGCTATATCATGTTGTGTTTTACCTATAAATTGTCGTGCAAAAGCTATTCTAGATTCTTGATACATATCTCTTAGTATTGGCTTTGAATGTAATGGCAACATTTTTCTCACCTCAAAGTGATTATTACACATTGAATAAAAAAAGACCAATGTGCGACCAAATTCGCTTCATCAGTCTTATTTTTTATTAATTTTTATTTTTTGTTATAAGATTAAATCTTCAAAAGACCTTGAAATAAGAATTATTTATTCCCATGACTCTTGATTGCAGCCTGTCGAGTAATTCGACTCGGAACACAAACTACTTTCAACTACTTTTGTGTTGCTTGTTTGATTGCGGCTTGAGCAGCAGCAAGTCTTGCTATAGGTACTCTAAATGGACTACAAGATACATAAGTAAGTCCAGTATTGTGGCAGAATTCAACACTTGATGGGTCTCCACCATGTTCTCCACAGATACCTAATTTAATATTTGGTCTTGTTGCTCTTCCTTTTTCTACTGCCATCTTAACAAGTGAACCAACACCAACTTGATCAAGTTTAGCAAATGGATCTTGTTCGTAAATCTTATTTTCATAGTAAGAACCTAAGAATTTACCAGCATCATCTCTTGAGAATCCAAATGTCATTTGAGTTAAGTCATTTGTTCCAAATGAGAAGAATTCAGCTTCTTTAGCAATATCATCAGCTGTTAATGCAGCACGAGGAATTTCAATCATAGTACCAATATGGTATTCCATATCAGAATTCTTTTCTTTCTTAACTTCTTCAGCTGTTTCAACAACGATTTCTTTAACAAATCTTAATTCTTTAACTTCTCCAACTAGTGGAATCATAATTTCAGGAACGATATCGTATCCATCTTCTTCTTTAACTTCAATAGCAGCTTCCATTAAAGCACGAGTTTGCATACGAGCAATTTCTGGATAAGTTACTGCTAAACGACATCCACGATGTCCCATCATTGGGTTAAATTCATGTAATTCATCACATTTTTCTTTAACATGTTCAACTGTAACACCCATTGCTTCAGCTAAATTTTTCATTTCAGCTTCAGTTTTTGGAATGAATTCATGAAGAGGTGGGTCCAAATAACGTACTGTCATTGGTTTTCCTTTTAACTCTTTATACATAGCCTTGAAGTCACCTTTTTGATAAGGGATTAATAAGTCTAAGTATTTAGTTCTATCTTCAACTGTTTCAGATAAGATCATCTTTCTTAAATTGAAGATTCTTTCTTCATCAAAGAACATGTGTTCTGTTCTACAAAGTCCGATACCTTCTGCTCCAAGTTCGATAGCTTTTGCAGTATCTCTTGGTGTGTCAGCATTTGTTCTAACACCTAATTTTCTATATTTGTCAGCCCATTCCATAACACGACCAAATTCTCCAGCAATTTTAGCATCAACTGTCTTAATTGCTCCGTCATAGATATTTCCTGTTGTACCATCGATAGAGATTACATCTCCTTCATGATATGTCTTTCCACCTAATGTAAATTGTTTCTTAGCTTCATCCATAATGATGTCACCACAACCAGAAACACAGCATTCACCCATACCACGAGCTACAACAGCAGCATGTGAAGTCATTCCTCCACGAACTGTTAAGATTCCTTGAGCAGCTTTCATTCCAGTAATATCTTCTGGACTTGTTTCAAGTCTTACAAGAATTACTTTTTCTTTCTTTTCTTTCATCTTTACAGCATCTTCAGCAGTAAATACAACCTTACCACAAGCAGCACCTGGAGATGCTCCTAATCCTTTTCCAATTGGCTTAGCTTCTTTTAAAGCTTTAGTATCAAATTGAGGATGTAATAAAGTATCTAAGTTTCTTGGATCTATCATTAATACTGCTTCTTCTTCAGTACGCATTTTTTCATCAACTAAATCACAAGCAATTTTTAATGCAGCTTGAGCAGTTCTTTTTCCATTTCTTGTTTGTAACATATAAAGTTTTCCATGTTCAACAGTAAACTCCATATCTTGCATATCTCTATAATGTTCTTCTAGAGTCTTACAAACTTTTTTGAATTCTTCAAATGCTTCTGGGAATTTTTGTTCCATTTCAGCGATTTTCATTGGAGTACGAACACCTGCAACAACGTCTTCACCTTGTGCATTAGTTAAGAATTCTCCAAATAGTCCTTTTTCTCCTGTAGCTGGGTCACGAGTAAATGCAACACCTGTTCCACAGTCATCTCCCATATTTCCAAATGCCATTGATTGAACGTTTACAGCAGTTCCCCATGAATAAGGAATATCATTATCTCTTCTATAAACATTAGCACGAGGATTATCCCAAGAACGGAATACAGCTTTAATTGCTCCCATTAATTGTTCTTTAGGATCATCTGGGAAATCTTCTCCTATTTTATCTTTATATTCAGCCTTGAATTCATTTGCTAATTCTTTTAAATCATCAGCAGTAAGTTCAACATCTTGCTTAACATTCTTCTTAGCTTTCATTTTATCAATTAATTCTTCAAAGTATTTCTTTCCAACTTCCATAACAACGTCAGAATACATTTGAATAAATCTTCTATAGCAGTCCCATGCCCATCTTGGATTATTAGACTTTTTAGCTAATACTTCAACTACTTCTTCATTTAATCCTAAATTAAGAATAGTATCCATCATACCAGGCATTGATGCTCTTGCACCAGAACGTACAGAAACTAGTAATGGATTTTCTTTATCTCCAAATTTCTTTCCTGTAATTTCTTCCATTTTAACAATATATTCATCGATTTGAGATTTAATTTCATCATTAATTTCTCCACCATCTTCATAATATTGTGTACAGGCTTCAGTAGTAATAGTAAAACCTTGAGGTACTGGAAGTCCAATGTTTGTCATTTCAGCAAGGTTAGCACCTTTACCACCTAAAAGGTTACGCATATCTGCATTACCTTCTGTAAATAAATAAACGTATTTCATTTAATCATTCCTTTCCTACGTCTAATATTATACCTAAAACGATATATCAAAAGCAAGAGAAAAACAAAAAAAAGAGCTTCTCAATGAAGAGATGCTCTTTTATCATTTTCTGTTAATTGTTTTCTTTCCCTTACTAGTACGAGTTTGCTTACATTTTTGCCATCCACCATAACTTCTATAAATTTCATAGGTCTTACGTCAAGTCTTGAATACAATTCTTTAATATCAATAGGGTTTCCTTTTTTTTCCGCTTTATCTATATCGTGTTCTATTTTTTGTAATTGTCTTTGATTTCTTTCATCAATTTTTGCCTTTATTGCTTTTAATCTTGCAATAACTCCAACATTATTTTCATTATATTTTGTTTTAGTTACTTCAAACTCTTTTTCTTTTTCTTTAGATTTATCTACTTTTATTTCAAATAGATTTTTCTTTATTGCCTCTAAACTTTTAAACTCTTCTATTGAAAGAGGTATTCCAAGAAGTTTTTTTGCTCCTTCTTTACTTGCTTCAATTTGTAATCGACGTTTAGAATTTGCAAATTCCATATTAGCTTCGTAGTCAGCTTGTCCTTCCATTCCCATGGACATAGAAGTTAAATTTCTTACAGTAAAGCTATGTTCTAATACCTCAGGTATATTGGAAATCATATAATCATTTCTTGTCAGTAATGCGTTTTTTGTATTAACATCTTTTAATTCAGTAAATCTTGCTTTTGCTGTTCTAATAATTGCATCCCTTAGTTCTAAAAGATTTATATTGCTTTTACTTACGATATTAGGATCAAATGTTATACCTAAATATTGCTTTACTTCTAATGAAATACCATTAATATTTACATTTAAGTCACTACTAGATATTCTTTTTGTTAAATCTTCTTTTGTTAATTCTTTATCTTCTATATATGATGATATTATTCCATCCGTTGCTTCTTCAATTATACTTTCAATTAATGGCTGTTTATCAACTGAATCACAAATTATTCTTCTTCTTTGATCTCTATATTCTTCTACTGCTTTTGTTGCGTAGCTATCAAGTTTTTGTGTATTTTTTATTCTTTCTTTTATTTGCGATTCAATATTTTTTTGCATTGCTAATACTTTTGACATAGCAAATTCATAAGACTTCTTGTCAAGATTTAATGATCCATCTATATTTCTTTTAAATTTTTTAAAGAAGTCTACTATTGAATCTTTCATATTAAATGAAGAAATTCCTAGTCTTTTCAAGTCGTCTGGTGTTGCAAATCTTTCACATACTCCTGAAAGGCCATTTCTTCCTGTTCTTCCTTCTAGTTGTCTATCAATTCTTGTCATTTTAAAGAACCCACTTGAAATTACTTTAAGGCCTGTTTTCTCCATCATTTCTCTTTTTTCTTTTTCATCTTCTTTTGTCCATAAATTTACTGTTTTAGATGAGAGTAACGCTTGTTCAACTTTATTTCTTAAAAACTCTTTTTCAACTGATGAGAATTGTAATGGATGTTTAACCTTCTTTTCTAATTGTCTAATGTGTCTTTCTGTTGCTATATCTATTATTGTTTCTCTATCTCCACCTATTTTTATATCTGTTCCACGACCTGCCATTTCAGTTGAAATTGTTACCATTCCAGGAAGACCTGCCCTAGCAATGATTAATGCTTCATCCTCTTTAGGTGTTGTCGCAGTTAAAGTGTTGAAAAGGATATTCTTATCTTGTAAGACTCTTTGTAATAATTTTATTTCATTTACATCGGATACTACTAATAATACTGGTTGTTTTGGATTAGAATTTAAAGATTCAGTTATTGAATTTACAATTAAATTTATTTTATCTTCTAAATTAAGAGCGAATTTTGTATCTTTATTATCTACTCCAATTGGTTCTTTAGCGTCAGTTTTTTTTCTTCTTCCAAAAAAACTATAAAAAGAGTGTCTTGGAATTTCAACTGTACTTTTGCCAAATATTTCCCCAAATACTTCTTTTGATGAAGTTCCAGTCATTCCACTAAACATATCATATCTTGAATAATAATCTTTTTGAGTAATAGTTGATGACGCAGTTGATTCTTTTGTTCTTTTTTCAAATGGGATGTTCTCTTTTATTTCTAATGCTTGATGAAGTCCGTTAGAATAAGATGAACCACTTTGAATTCTTCCATTTTTTAGTGTTTTTACAACACCATCTTCAACAATATAGTCTTTTCCTTTTTCCATAAGAAGATTTGCAATAACTGCTTGTTGAAAGTAATGAAGTAAAGTTGCTGATTCACTTGAAACGGCACTTAGATACATATTATAATCATTAACAAAATCAGGATAGTTTCTATCACTTAATATTCTATTAGCACCCTTCATAGTTACTTTCATTTTGCCATTTGTCATTATTATGTAATCTTCGTCTTTTTTATAGTTAGGGTCATTTTCTATTCTTTTTTGATTTAATAATACTTCTGAGTTTATTTGAAACGAAAAATAGCAGTATCTTAAGAAGTCTTCAATACATTTATCAGATATTTTATAGTCTTTTAATTCTCTACTTAAAATTATTCCATATGTTTTTATTACTTCTTCTACATCATATTTATCTTCATTTGATAAGGCTTCAAATAGTTCTTTTCCTGTTTTAAATCCATACTTGTTATCTTCTGTTACTAATACTTTTTGTGTTTTAAAAAATCTTTCTGCTGCTTCTTGATATCTTCTAGGATCTACTAGAAGCTCTCTTTTTCCAAATGTTCTTGATATATATCTTGCTTCTTCAAATGATAAGTTGTCTATATTTATATCCATTGTAGAGACTTGTGGGTATATTTCATCGTAAGAAATATTTTGCATAATACATAAATCTCTTAGTGACATATTTTCTTTATACATTGGAGTTGTTACTGCTATTCTATAAGGTACTTCTGCATCATCAATTAAGGCATCATCTACTTCATCAATTAAGGCAAAACCTGGGCGATCAATTCGCTGTATCATGTCTTCCTGTTTTGATACTGTGTTATCTCTTAAATAATCAAAGGCAAATGTCTGTTTAGAACCATATGTTATATCACTTTTATAAGCTTCTTGTTTATAAACTTTTAGTTTTCTTTGTAATTTTATTCTATCATATGCAGTAAGTTTTGTCTTATCTAGTCCTTCTATTTCAGCAAGTTGCTCTTCACTATCTGGAAGGTATCCTGATGTTAAGCCAAGCCCTTCGTATATTGGTAGTGTTTCTTCAAAATCACGTTTTGCAAGATATGGGTTAGCAGTAATTACATGTACTCCTTTTCCTCTTAAGGCTTGTAAAAATGTTGGCAACACTCCAGATAATGTTTTACCTTCACCTGTTCCTAGTTCAGTAATACTTCCTTCACTAATAGCAATTCCAGCCATTTTTTGAACGTCTCTTAAAATCATATTTGGATTTTTATGAAAACTTGTTAGGGCAAGAGACGCTAAAGCAAAAGAACTAGGCATTATTTTTTCTATATCATCATAATTATTTACATCTTTTATTGCTCTTCTTAATTGTTCTGTTTTATCAGCAAACCACATTTTTAGTCTGTTTTCATATTCTTGTTTTAATTCAGGATTATTAATGTATGATTTATGAAATATTGTTAAGAAATTAGTTGGTATTTTATAAGTTTTTCCATTATGTGTTACTACTTTTGTACTTAGTGCTATCAATTTTTCGTTTTTATTTACTTCTTCAAGTATTGGAATAAATATATCTCCTAAAATTAGTTCTAAGTTATTGTCAAAGTCTTCTTGTAAAGATTTTTCGTATTTATCAATTACTTGTAAGACTCTTTCAAATCTTTTTATATCACTATGTTTAATTTTTTCTAATTCTTTATCAATCATACTCATATAATCACCTATTATATTTTTATTTTATCATAATGCTTATTTCTTATCAATTTTATTTTTCTCTTTTTCGTAACACTTTGCACACATTGATACATATGTTACATTTTTTTCACCATCAATTGCTACTTGTGATCCTTTTGTTATCATTTTACCATCTTTATATCTTGCGTTATATATTGCTTTTCTTCCACATTTACATATTGTTTTCATCTCTTCAATGGTGTGAGCTATCTGTAAGAGTCTTGTTGAACCTTCAAAGCCATTTGTTAAAAAGTCTGTTCTTAGTCCATAACAAATTACTGGTATATCTAAATCTGTTACTATCTTCATACATTCGTCAACTTGTTTTCTAGATAAGAACTGAGCTTCATCTACTAAAACACAATTTACTTTACGAAATTTCTTTTTTACTATTTCATAGATGTCATCGTCATCGTTAAGAAGCAAATCAACTTCTTTTGATACTCCAATTCTTGAAGTTATAGTGTTACTTCCTTTTGTATCAATTGATCTTTTTACAATTATTGCTTTCATATTATTTTCTTGGTAATTATAACATGTTTGTAGTAAAAGAGTTGACTTACCACTATTCATTGCACCATATCTAAAATATAATTTTGCCATTTTATTTATCCTTTCTTGCTCTTGGATGAGCTTTTAAATATACATCTTTTAATCTATCAGTGGTAACATGAGTATATATTGCTGTAGCAGTTAGGCTTTCGTGTCCCAAAAGTTCTTGAACTGATAAGATGTCACATCCTTCATTTAATAAATGTGTTGCAAAACTATGACGAAGCATATGTGGGGAAATTTTCTTTCTTATCGTCGTGTTTTTTATTATTTCATCAAGGATATATCTAACTCCCCTTGTTGTAAGTTGTCCTCCATTATTATTTAAGAATAAATACTCGCTATTATTTTTATTCAATTTTAAATAACCATCGTTTAGATATAAATCAAGTATTTCTTTTGCATAATCTCCAATTCTTGTAATTCTTTCTTTATTTCCTTTTCCTAAGACTTTTATTTCTTCGTCATTTATATCCTTTACTTTCATATTAACTAGTTCACTTACACGAACACCTGATGCGTACAACACTTCAAGTATTAATCTATTACGTTCTCCTAGTGGTGTTGAAATATCTATTGAATCAAACATTTCTTCTAGTTCGTTATAATAGAAAAATCTTGGAAGTTTCTTTTCTTTTTTAGGAGATTTTATTAAAGTAAATGGATTATTTTTAGTATAATCCTTGTTTATTAGATACTTGTAAAATCCTCTTAGAGAACTTAGTTTTCTTGAAATAGTTGTAGCTTTATTTTTCTTTTCATCTAGTTCCATCAAAAAAAATCTAATATCTTCATATTTTACATCTAGAATTTCGAGATTTTCTTTACTTGTAAAATCTAAAAATTCTACTAAATCTTCTTCATAACTATCTATAGTTTGCTTAGAATAATTTTTTTGATATCTTAAAAATTTTAAATATTCTTCTAAATACTTCATAATACCATCTTATTCATATTCATTTTATAACATTATTAAATATTAAATCTACTAAATTAACAAAATATTAAAAAAAAGACACATTTAATATCTTCTTTTTTCTTTTCTTTTTAAGACATAGAATGTATCTTTTCTTATTTTATTTATTTTTAAATTTTTAACTGTTAGTGAATTAATTAATTCCTTATATTTTTTTATTATTATTCTTAGCTGTCTATTATAGAAATAGAATGTATCATCATCTAGAAACATCATTCTAGATTTTAAAACATTTAACATTTCCTGATAGGCATTTCTTAGATATCCTAGTTTATCTTCTTTTATTCTGTATTCAAGAAGTGATTTGAAACTTATATAGTATTTGTTATTTACATAAATTGTTGTAAATCCAAGTTTTGTTATATAGTCATTTTCTTCGTTTGTTAAATCGATTAACTTATTTAATTCTCTTCCTAATGTGTTGTTTTTTAATATTAATCTTGCAAATAGCTGGTTTTTACTGTTGAATAACAATTTCCTTGCTTTTTCTATTTCAGTTAATCTTCCTTCATATGGGTCATCTTTAAAGATAAAATCTTCTTGATTATCAAAAAGTGGCTCTATATTTTCTTTTTCTTCTGTGCTTTTTGCGTATGCTACTACTAGTTTTCCATCTTTTGCACCATTTTGTTTTTCAAAACTATAGATTTTTTCTTTGTTTGGATAGTTATTAATAAAATCCTCTTGATTTTTAAATTGTGATGTGTACATATCGACTGAATATAGTGTTTCATTTTCTAATCTTAAGCTTTTTGTTTCATCCTGACTTTTTATGACATACAATAATGTTGCATTATTCATTTTTCTCACCTTCTTTAATTAAGGCAGGGTATTAAAATACCATTTTTCAAGATAAAAGTCAATATGAAACAATTGTTTGACATATCATTATAATTATGTTAATATGAGCTTGAGGTGGTATATATGGAAACACTTACAGAAAAGCAAAAGGTTATTTTGGACACTATTAAAAAGTTTATTGCAAAGGAAGGTTTTCCTCCTACTGTTAGGGAAATAGGTAAAGCTCTTAATTTAAGTTCTCCTGCTACAACACACTTTCATCTTGAAAAACTTGAAAGCAAAGGATACATAAGAAAAGGAAAAGCTAAAAACAGAACAATTGAGTTACTTGTTCCAAACGAGTATTTAGAAAGTGATAATGGAGTTGTTAGTATTCCACTTATTGGTACAATTACAGCAGGTAGTCCTATTGAAGCTATTGAAAACCCTAATGAACTTTTCTCTATTCCTATTGAACTAATCCCTAGAAAAGCTAGCGTATTTGCCTTAAATGTTAAGGGTACTTCAATGATTAATAAAGGAATTAGAGATGGAGATATTGTATTAATCGAAAAAAAGAAAACAGCAAACAATGGTGAAATTGTTGCTGCTATGACTAGTGAAAACGAAGTTACTTTAAAAACTTTCTATAAAGAACAAGGTCATATTAGATTACAACCTGAAAATGACACTATGGCTCCTATAATTTTAGATGACGTTACTATTTTAGGAAAAGCTATAGGCTTATATAGAAAATTTAGTTAAGAATTAAGAAGACTATTTTAAGAAGTCTTCTTTTATTTCGTCATTTATTTCTTCGTCTGTTTCTGTTTCTTCTACTTGATCAATACCTACTCTTATTTTGGCATCCCCAACAAGTTCTGCTGCTATAGTTTCTTCTATTTGATATTCGATTTTTTTATCTTTAATTTCTGCTTTTAGACATGTTGGTTGTTTTATCATTCTAACTATTATTTCATCTTGACCATCATAATCTTCTTCTGTTTTAATTGGGACTAATTCGCTATAATTAACTGTTTGTTTAACTACTTCTGTTTCTGTGTTGTTGTTTTTAGAATACCAAACATTAGTATCAAATGTTCCTTCTACTCTTACAGCATCTTTTTCTTTAGTACCTTTAAACACATGGTTAATTATCCAGCATCCAAGTATAGTTGAAGGTTCGTTTTCTAATTCTAGTATATGATCTGTTGTGAATGACTTTTTCCCTTTTCCAACAACAGCTTTTGTTACAATTTCTTTAAAGCTAGACATATTTCCCTCCTCTAACATAGTTTATGCAATAAGAAGTCTAAAGTTAAATAAAAAATGTAGTCATTTTAATTTGTCTATATTTTTTTATTAATTTTCTTTTCTTATTTTTTCCATTTAAAATTTACTTATTTCGTTTTATCAAAACATTTGAAATTAATGCCTTACTATATATGATATATTTTATTGAAAATACTTTCTAATTTAGGTATAATCATTTTTAAGCACATATAGCTTGATAATAATAAATAATTATTTTGGAGATGTTTCTTATGGGAAAAATTGAAGATTTAGCTATTGGAGATAGAAAACTATATCATGAAGGCTTTTTTTCTGGGGATTATAATCAAGATCTTTATTTAAAAAGATCTATTGATGATGGATCAAATCGTCCTAAATACTTTCTTAGTGTTTTTACAAAAATTAATGGAGAGTTAAGACAACAAGGACATTTGTATTTCTATTTAGATCACAAGACAAAATCAAGTTATTTCATAGGAATAAATGTTGTAGAAGAGTATAGAAATTTAAATATTGGGTCTTTTTTAGTGGCAAGCTGGATTGATCTTTGCTTAAATAATGGGTATGATTTTTTAGGTGTACACGATAAACAAAGAAAACCATTTTTATTATATCTTTTGAAAACATATGGCTTTGAAATATTAGATAAAACTTTATATGATACAAGAACTGATGTTATTTCAATTTGTAGATGCTCTGATTTAGAAAAGAAAGATAAACTTTTGCTTTTTAGAGATAAAAAAAATGAGCAAGATTTTATGAAAACCAATGTATTTAAGATGGATAATTATAAGATAATTCATAGTCTTGAAGGGAATATACATTTAGATGACGTAATCTTACCTATTCAAAATCGTACAAGAAATCCTGTAAGTTATGAACTTCTTTATCAGGATTTAGCAGAACTTAAAGCTGATTTGGTAATATCTCGCCACAAAAGATAATTTTTTATCACTAGTGGTAATCAGATGGTTAATTATCAATCTTCCAAGTATAGTTGAAGATTCGTTTTCTAATTCTAGTGTGTGATTTGTTGTGAATGACTTTTCCTCCCCTAACATAATTCATATAAGATGAAGGCTAAAGTAAAAAAAATGTAGGCATTTTTATTTGTCTACATTTTATTTTGTTTTTCTTTTAATTAAACAAAATCCTTCTTTTCATAATTTATAATAGCGCCAATTAATAATCCAATAGTAATAATTATTGTAATTAAAATCATTACTGGATTTATTGAAACATCTATTATGACATTTCTAACGTCTGCTAGAGTAAATAGTGAGAAATACTTTAAAAATTCGACTGGTTTTGCAAGTCCTGAAAGAGCATTTAATATATAACTTATAAATACAATTCCCAAACTTAGACCTAACATTTTCTTAGACTTATGAGCAAATGTCGATATAAAGAAACATAGTGCGTATATTACAAGTGATGGAAAAAGTGGTGTTATACTTAAAAGAACAAACTGCAACTTATCAAAGTCTCCACTTAGTGATAAGGAAATAAAGTTAAATACACCTAAAATAAGTGTGATTGCAATTACATAGATTATTCCTACTACAAACTTTTGAAGCACTATATCTTTTCTTGTTAGTGGAAGACTATTTAAGTATTCTACTGTTTTATCATTTTCTTCTTTTAATAATATATTAGAACCAATAATTCCTCCATAACTTCCTATGATTAATAAAATGAAAACAAAACCTTCAGATTTTAACCATCCGTAAGCCGTGTCTATTGAAGAAATATCCATATTTAAGGCTTTTAGTATTTCTTCTGGGAACACTTTTACCATTTCATCCATCATTTTAATATTGTCGCTACTAACAATAGATGGATAAACCAAAAATACAACTAGAAAGATACAAAGAAGTATCCCAGTCCATATTAAGAAACTTTTGAAATTAGATTTTAATTCTCTTTTAAACATATAATCTCCTATTCGTAGTAATGAAGTAGCATTTCTTCTAAAGTAGCCTCTTCAATTAATAACTTATCTATTTTAAATTTTGATAAACTTTTTATAAGCTCATTGGGATTAATGGTGTTTTTTAGTTTAATTTCATTTTCTTTTTTGGATACAACTTCTAGTTTTAATTCTTTTTCTATTTTATCAATTTCATCTGATTCAATAGTTATATAAGTAAGACTTTTCTTTAGTAAACTGTTAATTGTTTCTATTTTTAATAAATGACCTTCTTTTATTATTCCTACCCTATCACATATTTTAGATACTTCACTTAAGATATGTGTCGAATAAATAATGGTAGTACCTTTTTTCTTCTCCTCTAAAAGCAGTTTATAAAATACTTGTTGCATTATAGGATCAAGGCCACTTGTTGGTTCATCAAGAATCAATATTTTAGGATTATGTAAAAGGCTTAGAACGATTCCAACTTTCTTTTTATTACCAAGAGACAAATCTTCAACTTTCTTTTTTTCATCAATTTGGAGTAATGACACTAAATTTTTTCGTCTTTCTTTTAAATCTTCGTCATAAAAACTTTCATGGAAGTCTAATATTTCTTTTACTGTTAATTCTTCATATAAATACACTTCACTTGGAAGATACCCAATTAATTTTTTTAGTTCTAAATTATCTCTTGTGAAGGTTTTACCAAATATTTTCACTTCACCTTTTGTTTTATTAATTAAGTTTAAAATAGAACGTATTGTAGTTGATTTACCTGCTCCATTTGGACCGATAAAACCAAATATCTCTCCTTGTTTTAATTCAAGAGACAAGTTTTCTACTCCTAAAGTTTTACCATAATATTTAGTTAAATTTCTTACTTCTATAATATTTTCCATTTAGTTTTCTCACTTTTACTTTTTACTCTTTTTCAGCTTTAGATTTTTCCTTTTTCTCTTCTTCTTTTTTTTCTTCTTCTTTTTCTTGTTCTTTCTTCTTAGCTTCTTTTAATCTTTCACGACAAGTTTCAATTACTTTTAAAGCTGCTTCTTTATCTTCGTAACCTAAAACTTTTACTTCAATTCCTTGTAAAGTTTTATAGTTTTCAAAGAAGTTTACTATCTCTCTTAAAGTAAAATCAGATAAGTCATTTAATTCTTGAACATAATCAAATCTAGGATCTACATCTACTACTGATATTATTTTGTTATCTGGTTTACCACTGTCTAGGATTCTTAAGTTTCCTACTACTCTTGCAGGAACTATACATCCAGGAAATGTTGGTTCTGATGATATTACTAAGATATCTAGTGGGTCACCATCTAGTTCTAGTGTTTCTTCAATAAAACCATATTCTGAAGGATAATTCATTGATGAGTATAGTACTCTATCTAATTTAATTTTATCTCTTCTTTTATCAACTTCAAATTTGTTTTTTGTATTCATTGGTATTTCTACCACTGCATCTACTACTATTTTATTCATAAAAATCTCCTTCTTTTCGCGTAGTAAATATTACCACAAATCGATAAAATAGTAAAGGATTGTTTTAAAATGCCCTAAAAAATAAGTAAGTCTAGTATTTTAAAAGTTATTACGCCCAATCGTAATAACTTTTGCTTTTTTTCAAAAATTATTATCTTTTTAAAATAAAAGAGCATCAACTTTTGTCAACACTCTAATGAAGTCATAATTATATTTTATTGTGTAGTTTTAGTATTTCAATTAACATTTTATCACGATATTCTGCTAGAGATTTATCGTCATTTCCTATTTCACTTGTTCTATTTTTTAAAGCTTCCTCTACTCCATCTCTTGCGATTTGGGAAAATAGAGGTGGTAGTTCTTTCCAGTCAGCCATATCATTTAGCCATAAGTTAATTGAACTACTTAAATGATTAATTAGTCCATCGACATGGCCTTCTCCTCCACCAAGTTCAAATACTAAGCTAGGACCCATTATTGCCCATCTAATACCTGGACCAAATGTAACTGCTTTATCAGCATCTTCAATTGAACATACTCCACGCATAACTAGTTCACATACTTCTCTATATACAGCCATTTGGATACGATTACAGATAAATCCTAAAGCTTCTTTTTGAAGTATTACTGGTTCTTTTTTAATTTTTTTATAAAATTCATAGGCAAGTTTAACATTTTCTTCGCTAGTAAACTCACCTTTAGTTATTTCTACAAGTGGAATTAAATGTGGTGGATTATAAGGATGTCCTCCAACGAATCTTTCTTTGTGAATAGCGTTTTTTGCTATTTCAGTAATTAAAAGACCAGAAGTTGATGAAGAAATAATGGCTCTTGGATCCGCATATTTTTCTATTTCTTCAACAATACTCCATTTGATTTCGTATCTTTCTGGACCTGCTTCAGCAATAAACAAAGATCCTTTTAAAGCTTCTTCTAAAGAAGTTGTATAAGTAATTCTACTTTCAATTTCTTTTATTTTCTCTTCGTTTAATACATTATTATTCATAAGTGAGATTAAACTATTGTGAACTCTTTCTTTAGCAAGAGAAAGACCTTCTTCTTTTAAATCATATACACCTACTTCTATATCATTGATAGCAAAAGCAAGTGCCCAACTATAACCTATAACACCAGCACCTACTACTGATGCTTTTTTAATATCTTCAACATTCATAATTAATTCTCCTTTTCTATTCATCTTTAAATTTTTTAACTAATAGTGGTTTTAACAATTCCATTAAAACAAATGATATAACATTTATTATCGATACTAGTATAAAATCTGTTACAGTGATACTAACAAATCCAAAAAGTTTTCCTATTGGAGTAAAGAATACTAATAATTGTATTGCTAATAAAATAAAGATACCAATATTTAAGTGTTTGTTACTAAATATACCTCTTTTATGAATTTGTTCTTTTAGTGATCTACAGTTATAGGCAAATACAAATTCGTTTATTACTATACTTAAAAGTGTTAATGTTTGAGCAGAAGGCTTTCCAAGATGTAGAAAATAGTAATATACAAACATACTTATTCCTGTTTCAAGAATTACAGACGATATTAAGAAAGCTAAGAAAAACTTGGTGAAAATTGGCTTATTTAGTCCATTTGGTTTTCTTTTCATAATATCAGTTGATGCTCTTTCAAAGGAAAGCATAATTGATGGTAATGTATCTGCTACTAAATCAATATATAAAACGTGAACTGCAGAAATGATTATATTTCCTGTAAACATTCCAAAGAGTATTATTGCTATTTCAGTAAAGTTACTTGATAAATTATATAAAATATTTGAAATAACATTATCGTATATTCTTCTTCCTTCAGATATAGCTGTTGTTATTGTGTTAAAACTATCATCAAGCAAGATAATATCAGAAACATCTTTTGTGACATCAGTTCCACTTTTTCCCATACCAATTCCGACATTGGCTAGTTTTATTGCTGGAGCATCATTTACTCCATCACCAGTCATTGCTACTACTTTTCCCTTTTTCTGTAAGGCTTTAACGATATTTAGCTTATGATTAGGGCTTACTCTTGCAAAGACATTGTGTGTTTTAAGGCACTCGATTAACTCTTTTTCAGACATGCCATCAAGCTCTGTTGCATTAATGCACTCATCATCACTTTTACAGATTCCTGTTTCTTTAGCAATAGATATCGCAGTTACTAGATTATCACCAGTTAACATTATTGGTCTTATATTAGCAGCTTGGCATATTTCAATAGACTCCTTAATCTTATCTCTTACTGGGTCTTTTAGTCCAATAAGTCCTGTTAATACTAGCTCACTTTCTTCATTAAAGTATTCATTATCATCTTTTATTTCATTTTTTATTTCTTTAAAAGCAACTGCTAATACTTTAAGTGGAAGATTAGATAGATATTTTTCATTATTAGTATAACTTTCTTTTATCTCATCAGTTAATTTATGGATAGATCCATTTTCGTAGTAATACTTACTTCTTTTTAATATAGCTTCGAAACTTCCCTTTGTATAAATAAATGTTTTGCCATCTTTCTTACAAATTGTACTCATTAATTTTCTATCTGAATCAAAAGGTAATTCATTTATTACTTCAACTTCATCTATTATAACTTTATTATCTTTTAAATAATTTTTTAAGGCAATATCTACTGCATCTCCAATATAGATTTTTTCATCATTTAAAGTTGCACTATTACAGTAATTCATTACATTAACTAGCATTTTGTTATCTTTTACTTTATTTAAATCTAGTTCTTCTTTGTTACCATATATTTTTATGATACTCATTTTGTTTTCTGTTAGAGTTCCAGTTTTATCTGAACATATTACTTCTGTTGCTCCTAGTGTTTCAATTGAGGCAAGATTTCTTACAATTGACTTCTTTTTAGCCATTTCACTTACACCTATTGAAAGAGTTGCAGTAATAGCTACTGGAAGACACTCTGGGACACTTGCTACTATCATTGAAATACATAACATTATTATTTCAAGTATTTTGTAATTATTTACTATTCCAAATACTAAAACTAAGGCAACTAGGAAAGATGCTAGTATTGTAATAAACTTACTTACTTTATTTACTTTTACTTGTAAAGGGGTTAGAACTTGTGGAGCTTTTTCAATTGCACTTGCGATATTTCCAAGTTCTGTATCCATTCCTGTTTTTACTACAATTGCTTCAATTTTTCCTGATACAACCACTGTACCTGAATAGATCATATTAACTCTTTCCGAAATAGTTACTTTATTTTCAATTGTTCCTTCTTCTTTGTCTACACTTTCACTTTCTCCAGTTAATATTGATTCATTTACTTTAGCAAAATAGCTTTCGACAATTCTTGAGTCAGCTGGTACTTTATCTCCTGATTCAAGGATAATGTAGTCTCCTACTACTAAGTGTCTTGCGTCTATTTTCTTTAACTTACCATTTCTTTTAACAGTTATTTTATTGGCACTATATTTTTTTAATTTACCTATAGCATCTTCTGCTTTAGACTCTTGTAAAAATCCCATTATGCAGTTAACTAGTGTTGTTCCTAAAATAACTATTGGCTCTAGAAAATCCTCGTTATTTAGAATTGAATAAATTAGCGATAAAATACCAACGATAATTAGAAGAATTATCATTACATTTTGAAATTGTTTAAGAAAAATCTGTAATTTTGTTTTTTTATCTTTTTCTTCTAATTCATTTCTTCCATATTTTCTAAGTCTTTTTTTAGCTTCATGACTTCTTAAGCCTTTTTTAGATGTTTTAAATTCATCATAAATTTCATTAATACTTTTTTGATAATATTCTTTCATTGAAAACTCCCTATTTTCTATCATTGTTTATATTATATCATCCTAAAAGATAATTATAAAAAAAATATGTTCTTGTGACATATTTTTTACATAGTTTAGTTTTTATTCAAATTTAAAAAGATTTAAGCCTGTTTCTTCATCGTGGAACCTATCTACTTTTCCATCAATTATATAGATTACCATTTCACATGTTGCACTAACTACTGACTTATTTAAGTGACCTCCAAAAACGTGACCTCTTGAGTCAGCACAAGACATATGTAGATGTGAGTAGAACTCATTATTCATCGTATTAATTGTTCCAGTTAAAGATACTATTTCCATATCTCCTGTAAAGTTATTTGAATAGTACTTTTTCTCTTTTGTGTTATAAACTCCAACTGTAATATCATCAGTTGCTCCTAGAGCATTAATGTTTGCCAAACGAATATTTTCTTTTAAAGCTATTTCTTTTATTTCTGTTAGAATCTCTTCACCTTTATCAATTCTTGCTACAATTTTATCATTAAATCTTCTGTATTCCATTTTAATCTCCTTATCTAAATTTAATTATATATTATGTATTTTATTTTTGGTAGAAAAAAACTACTAAAAAAATTAGTAGTAATTCTTAAAATTGAAGACTTTCAATTACATCTTTAAATTCTTCTTCACTATATTCTTGTGCATGCATCCAATATTTTACATTATCATAGACAAATGTTGCTGTTAGATGTTTGTTTCCATAAGAATAAGTACTCGTGGAATCCCACATTGCTATATTTACACCAAGATTATTTGATTTATATACTTTTACATTACTTTTTTCTGTAGCATCATCATCACCTGCAAAGGCATCATAATATCTTCTATCTATATATTTATTTGGTATACTAACACTTACGCTTATATCTTTATCATCATTTACTTTAATAAAATTGGGTATCCATAAGTCAATAATTCCAATGCTACCATCACCATTTATTCTTGTTCTATATATTATTTCTGTTTCATCTTTTTGTGGTTTTAATAGTTTGAAACCTAAAACGCTTTCTAGTTCTTTAAAGCTAATATAAGTTTTTGGACTTTCATCATCCTGTACTTTGGGAGCAGTTAGAGGTATTTCTTTATAGCCATTTTCTTTTGATAATTCTATTATTGTTCCATCAGATTGTACTACTACTCCTCTCCAGCTATCTATAACTTCTTTAACTTTATCTGCATTTACCATTGTTAGTGATACTACACATACTATTAATAACAGCGGAAGTACATAAGATATTTTAAACCAACTTTTTCTTTTTTTAGTTTTATTAATAGTCATATTTAAGATATTTTCTTCAAGTTTTTTATTAACTTCTATATTCTTGTAAGAATCTTTTATTTTTTTATTCATTTTCTATTTCCTCCTTTAACATTTCTTTTAATTTTTTTCTTGCTCTTAAAAGAATACTTTGAATATTTGTTTCCGATATATTTAATATTTCTTTGATTTCTTTTATCTTATAGTCCTCGTAATAGTATAAAAAGATTATGGTTCTATATTTTTTTGGAAGTTTTAAGATTTCGTCTAGAATACTTTCATTTTTTTCATAAACTTCTCCCTTAACTTTGTCATTTTCATTTGGATCAAATAAAGTAACTCTTTTTCTCCATAATGATTTTAAAAATGTTTTGGATTCATTAATTGTGACTTTTATGAGCCATTTTTTAATTTCATTATTATCCTTTTCTAACATTTCTTGATGATTATATAATTTAATAAAAACATTTTGAGTTATGTCATCAGATTCTGCAAAACTTTTTGTGTAACTATACGATAATCTATAAATGTCATTCTTGAATAAATCAAATACTTCTTTAAACTTGATATCCAAAGTTTCACCTCCTATTTTTGTAAGTTTCACTATATAAACTATTTTAAGTAGTAAAATATCACACTTTTTTATAATTTTTTACAATAACAAAAAAATGTAGTTTTCTCTACATTAATTTTTTACTTCTTTATATTATCTAGGTACTCATGATACAAAATATCCTTTAAGACTAACATCGCATCTTGCGCATTGTAATTATAATCATTTTTTAGACTAGTAAGCATTTTTCTTATCTCTTTTGAATACTTTGGAATATCAACTTCCTTTTGATATCTTTTTAATACTTTGTATTTACTACTCCATGCTTTGGTCCAGTCTTTTTTATTTTGGTTTTCTTCATTTGTTTCTCTAATCATTTTTTCAATACTTTTACTCATATTTTTACCTATTTGTTTTCTTTGTTTTTTAAATATTCATATAGTTCTAGATAGGCTTTGTCGTCAAAGAATGATGCTTGTTCTTCTTCTGTCATTTCAGAAAATGTTCTAGTATCATTTTCTGGAATAAAGATTTTGTCGTAGTCATAGCCTCTTCCTTCCCTAACTGAGTCTGAAATAGTTCCTTTGGTAATAGATGTGAATGATATAGGCTCTTGTCCTTTCTCACAATAGGATAACACTTCTATCCAGTAACATGATTTGTCTTTTCCTTCTAGTAATTTAACAAATCCTTCTGCTTTTATAGTATCTTCACAGTACTTAGCAAGCGCTCCAGGAAAACCATTTAAAGCATTAATTACAAGTCCAGAGTCATTTTTTAATACTGGTTTATTTAACTTTTCACAAGCATATTTACAGGAATATTTTGATACTTCTTCACAGTCTAAACTTTGTATTTCAGGGGTTTCTAAATCAACTTGCTCTATCTTTACATCCAAATTTTTAAATATTTTATTGGCAAGCATTATTTTGTATTTATTTTTGGTTACATAATTTATAATCATACTATTTTTCCTTCTTATTAATTATTTTACTAAAGTTTTCAGTTAAACTTCTAGGTCCTCTAATTGCTGTTATTCCATACTCTTTAAGCATTTCAAATGTATATTCTTTATTTTTGTACTTTTTAAGTAGTTTTAATTTCATTAATTTATTTATTGTTAGGTTTTCATCTTCATATTGATAGGGAATGTTTATTTCTATTACTCTACACTTATACATTATTTCTTTATATGGGCTTCCAACATAAAGATAGACAATATCATTTACTTTGATATTATTTGATTGTTTCCAGTCTAATGTATCAGTATTATTAAAACAGTTTACAACATCGTAATAATTTGGGTTTGCAGGGACTAACCACTCGCTTGGTGCTTCAGTAAACTTATGACTTTCTATTATGTATTTCATTACTTCTTCATCTTTTAAAGTATCATCAAGTATTATCGTAATCCATTTTTCTTTATTCATGTGATAGGCTTTATAAAATCCTTTTTGGTTAATTAGTTCTTTAATCTTTTTTTCATCAAGTTTTAAATCAAGAATATCTACCTTTTCATCTCCAAAATCTAATTTACTTTTTTTAATATTCATTATTAATCCATACCATTTTTCATTTAGGGGATTTCTAAATACCGCTGAGATATCGTCATCATTAAAAGGATAATCTGGTAGATCTTTATACTTATCATATATTAATTTAGCAATTCTATTAGCTTGTCTTCCTATAAAGTACGATTTGTCAAACGCTTTTTCTCTAGTGTCTTTTAAGATTCTTGTAAATTCATCTCTTACAAGAGATACAAACTCACCAGTTGCACTTTCTATTCTAAAGTTTTTGTATTCTTCATTAAACTCTAATTCTATTACTCTTCCTTTTATTTTACCTTCTTTATCAACTTCTATATC